>Ga0209749_1000778_pt1 | contig 37030 bp, 32 predicted proteins | sample EPASupsiteSAE347_FD_187267 | JGI IMG/M metagenome (GOLD analysis project Ga0209749, IMG submission 187267) | Bioremediated contaminated groundwater from EPA Superfund site, New Mexico - Sample SAE3-47 (SPAdes) (version 2) | ecosystem: Environmental > Aquatic > Deep subsurface > Groundwater >...
TTCTTCTGCGCTTAACGTCTCCTTAGTTCGGCGGGCAATTTGCCGTTTATTGACCATATGCGGCGCCCGCCAACTATTTAGATCTTACTGTCCGCTTTGCACAAGCTAAAAATTAGTGAAGTACTGATCCCTAAGATCGTTTCCAAAATTATGGGGTATCTCCCGGGAGTTAGTTTAATGAGAGGGTATACAAATATGAGGAAGGATCTGATATACACGACTGTCAATATTATGAAAACATTCGCTATTAAATTCAGACATTTTTTCAAAATTTGCCGGTTCAAAATTACTATTGAGCCGTTTACTCTCATATTTTTTTGGATAGCAAAAGGCGATCACAAATTCAATAAACTGACGAGGTGAAGGTACGCGAGTCAATGGAAATCGAGCATTCTGAAATAGCCCGATATGTAAATGACAGGAATGATGAAGTGGCCGGCAAAGAATTTGTGGAGAATAATCTATTCTAAACCATGGTACAATAGGATCATCGTTATTTGTGTCGATGAGTTCTTCATATCCACTTGGGATTGTATCTGATGTGAATTCCGAAGTTTCATTTTCAGAAAAAAGTTCTTGAAAAGTCTCTGAGGTTATTCCTCCGGTATTATAAAATGCAAGATTTGCACTTTGGATAGTTCGCTCATGATGATCGTACTCATAGTACAATTGAAAAATTGAACCATCGTCCATTACTTGAAAAGAATATTGCTTTTCATTAACTAATTCTAATACGTTAGATCTATGAACGGTTACTAATTTGTCTCTTGGCTTATACTTTTTCCAAGAGATTCTGTGATTTTCCTTATCATATCTTGGATTAACAAGAAATTTTGACCAATCAATCTGTGTATTACGTAGAGATTGATATGTTCTATTTAAGTTCACGCTTTTTCACCTCTTCTAATAACACAGCAGCTATTTTTTTAATCACTTCGGGATCTTGCTCCGCAAGTGCAGCCGCGATTGCTTTTTTATCGATTATCCCTAATCCCGTGATATTCTCCTTAGCTTTCCTAATATCCCGTTTTCTGCGAGCAATTTCCGCATCTAAACCTCTAATTTTTTCCATATCTGGAAAAATAAATTTAAATTTTGGTTGATCATCTAATATTTTGTTGATTTCTGTTTGGGCTTTTACCATCCCGCTTCCAACACCAGTTATGCGAACCCACGCTTTCGACCGAGTTATAGCTGTAAAGGCTCGATTCCGATTTTGAAGGGCTTCAACATAATCATAGAGAGCATCGAAACTAAAAACATAGACAATATATGATTCGTTCCCTTTTGCCCGTAGAACTGTCGATAATGTAACGCGTCCATCTTCTGCAAAAGCAGTTCTTGCATCTGCCAGACCGGGAATCGATGATTGAAGTCCTAATTCAACTAATTTCTGCTGTAATGGGGGTAAATAGTCTCTCATTTTCAAAGCGTCAAGACAAATAACAACTATTTGTTCCGGAGATACTTTTTCATTATTAATATCGTTAAAAATTGATGAGGCAATCCAGTCTAATTCGTCATCTCGGTTTTCAAATACTTCAGCAGTTATTACTTTTTGAGGGCCTTTGTAAATATCCGTAATAGGATTCGGACTATTTTTTTGAGGACGACAGATCGTTATTTCATTCCCTTTTACTAATTCTCCATTTTCAACAACATAACCGAACTCTTCCCAAGATTCTTTTCTACCAAGCATCTGAACACAGCCGTCAGGACTATAAAGGCCAAGGCCAATAGCGTGAGCCAGCATTAAAACAGTCTGTGGACATCGATAAGAACGATGGAGAACGAAATCTTTTTCGATTCCTCCAGGGTATGGATCGCCATCAAGCGAAATATACGCCTTTCCAGTTTCGTCGTGCCCGAATAATTCTTCTGGTCCAGGGACTTTCTCAGCGAATAAGCTTTGAAGGTCATCATAAACCCAATAAATATTATGTGGGGTTGGGGATAGACGATAAAGAACTTGAAAAAATTCTGGAGGTAAATCTTGAGCTTCATCTACCATTATATAATCGTACATCGGCTGGATTTCTTTAGTTAAGAGATGTTCACAACACGATAAGAATGGAGCTTTCCAATGAATTCTGCGAGCATCAAAAAATGAGAGTGGCTGAACTCCTAATCTTTTGCAGACATCATAATACACACCTGGTTTTTGAGGTCCACCCCAAGCATGTCGGACATGTAAATATTCCCAATCTGGATCAGAATCACTGTGGAATCGATAAAATTTTGTTATCAGGGAACGGATTTGATTGTAAAGGCTTATCGAATTAAACGTGAACAATAATTGTTTGTCTGGAAATCTTTGATGGATATTTGCAGCTTTCATTGCTAATAAGACCGTTTTGCCCGTACCTGCTAAACCACGAATTCGTTGAGGGCCGGGGGGTATTTGGAGTGCTGCTTTTTCTTGTTCCTCATCAAGTAAGGCTATATATTGATCGATTAATTTTATGGCATCACCAAGAGTTTCAGATTCTTTTGATTTTCGAATTCCCCCCTTTGTTAGAGGGTTAACTCCTTGAATAATTGATCTCGTGAGGCGCCATTCATCAGATGTAAGAGGAGGCGTTAATGGTTGGAATAAAGAACTAATATCGCCATCTTTCCAAATGACAATGTATTCATCCAATACAGTGGAGAATATTGCTTGAAAATCATGTTGAGTTATAAGAGGAAGCGCTAATACACAATATGGCTTCAGTTTTTTCCTTAACTCTCTATCAATTCCAATTTTTGATGTAAGTGAGAAGATAAAATCATCAGCTTCTTGAAGTGGAGAATCAATTTCATTATCATTAATTATCCAGGTATCACCATCGATTTTTTTAATTTCTTCAATCTGAAAGGGTAAACATCGAATTATTATCGGTTGATGTGTTTGTGTCAACAAAGTAAACTCAGGAATAACCCCAGAACGAGTTTTTAAAATGGGATGCATATAGTAGCATACACCATTTAACTCAGTGAATGTAGATTGAATTTTTAACCATATTTTTTTAGAGGCTTCATCATTCTCATATTTTGGAAGCGTGACAATAAGTTCGATCATATTTTCAGTCCTATACCCACCAGAATCTATGATTATTGATCATTATTTATTCAAATAAAAAACGATCTCTTGAAAATTGATTAGATCTACGACATGACGCCCCCTCGTTCAGCCAAGCTCGATCCTGAACCGGGATGACCCTCCAAGAAAAATAGATCTAAGATAATTTCCTTGCAGGTACAGAGAACCAGCCCCTCATATAAAGAACCGGAACACCACCCACGCCACCAGCAGCATCAGCGCCGAGTACTTCAGCCCGGCAATCGCGCTCCCCTCGCCCATCTGGCCCGCGACCAGGCCCGAGAAGAATCCCTGGATCATCGCGGCATGGGAGAAGAGACGCTTGTACGTGAAGATATCCACCGTGGAGGAAAAGACCCCGCTCGCCCCCGAGGACATCGCGGCACTCCCGGCGCTCGCCATCGTGGTCAGGAACGTGGAGACCAGGATCGCGATGACGACCAGGAACACCGTGAACGAGACGAGCACGATCACCATGTAGATGAGCATGCTGTTCCTGCGCTCGGACTTGAGGTTCACGAACTCGTAGGTATCGACCGCTGCCGCCCGGAGGACTTCCGATATGTCGCCTCCTGCCTTGCTCGCCTTTGCGATGAGATCGACGCTCCGCTCCGCGAGCGGCGTCCGAATCCCTTTCCCGAACCGGTAGATGGCGTCCACAAAGGGGAGGTTCCAGGACATATCGTTGTCGAGCCGCCGGATATGGGGCGTGAGCGCCCCGTACTCGCTGGACGAGACCAGGTGCACGGCGTTCGGGAGCGTCATCCCGCTGTCGTTCATGCCCGCGAGGTCCCGGAAGAAGTTCGGGAGCGCTTCCTCCAGGCTCCGCTTCCTCCGGTCCTCCCGGAAATCCAGGATCGCGACCGGGATCACCGTGACAAGGACGCCCCACACGATGAAATCGTCGACAAGCGTCGTCGAGAGAATGACGTATACCCCGTAGTTCTGGATGGCAAAGAAGAGCCCGAAAAGGCAGATGGCGAGGCCAATTGGCCCGCTCAGGATCAGGATATTGAGGGGCTCCGCGGTCAGGACCCGCAACGGGTGTCGGAGAAAGAGCCCGAACCCCTCCCTATGGCCCCGCTCGTCATGGAGCCGTTCCGTGATCTTCTCCTGGTCCCGCTCCGCTTCCCGGATGCCTGCAGGATCGGGAGCCATCGGCCGGGCATCACCCGCCGCCGTTTCCCCGCGGAGTTTCCGGAAGAGACCGCCTGCCATATCACACCTCCGGGGTCATCGAGCTGATCATGATCACGAACATCAGGCTCCCGAACGGGATGATGAAGTAGATGATCACCGAGAGGAACATCGGGTTGCTGTCCCCGGAGAGGACCGACATGATGGACTGCAGGATGATCAGAAAGAGCGTCCCTGCGACGAGTGCCGTCACGTACGACTCCGCGATGAGCCCGAGGGTGTCAAGGAAGAGTTTCTGGGTCTGCCGGTTCTCGAGCGCATACTGGTCGGCTTTCGTCCGGAAATAATCGGTCAGGTTCCCTCCCGACGAGATGCTGGCCATCGCGCCCTGCAGGAAGTCCTTCATCCGCTGGGAGGGGGTTGTCGCGGACACGATCCGCATCGCATCGATGAGATCCCTCCCGAAGATATCGATCTCCCGGGCGATGTACCGGGCCTCGACCGCACTCTCCCCGTAGATCGTGCTCTCGCCCAGGAGCCGGAAGACCTCGGCGGGCGTGATCCCGGCGGTCGACATCGCGGTCACGTAATTGATCGCGTACGGGAGCGTCGCATCGATGTTCCTGCGCCGGTTCCCGGCAACGACATTGGGATAGAGCAGGAACGAGACGTACGTGAGGCTCCCGAAGATGACGAGACCCATCACGACCGCAAACACGGTCCCGATGACGAGGGCATACTGCGAGAGGGAGACGACCGCCTCAGGGACCGCTCCCCGGTACACGACAATCTCAGGGAGCCGGAGGAGCCAGGTGAAGAGCCCGACCAGGACCGCAGAGACGAGCCCGATGATGACCGAACTCACAATCGATGTCGCAAGATACGCCTCGAAGGGAGTCTTCATCCGCGCCGCAAGGAGATCGTTCCGGAGCTGGATGTACTCCTCCCGCCGCTCCTTCATCTTTCTGCCCAGCAGGTTGAAACAGAACCGCTCGAAACTATTCATGGATCTCAGCCCGCACCCGTTCCATCACCGCTTCCGGGTTCCGGAAGTACTGGATCAGGATGTTTGCCACGTCCCGGTAGTGCCGGATCTTCTTCACCCGCATCCATTCGAGGACCTCCTGCCTGCGTCTGAGCTCCTCGCGCATCCGGTCCTCGTTCCAGCCCTTCTCCTCCATGATCTCCTCAAGGACGAACGACTTCCCCGAGTAGCTGATCTCGTCCGTTGACGGCCGCCACTTGAAGACCTCGTTCGTGATCAGTTCGTTCGTCCTGGGATCGATATCCAGGATCTCGATGATCTGCTTGTTCCTCCGGATACGCTGGCCTCCGACCCGGGCCTGCACCTGCACGCAGACGATATCGAGCGCCGAGAGCATGTTCCTCGGAACATCAAGCGGCGGGTTCTCGATACGGTGGACCACACTCGGGACCGAGTCCGCGTGCATGGTCGAGTACGTGACGTGGCCGGTGCTCATCGCCTGGAACAGGCTCTGGGCCTCCCTGCCCCTGACCTCGCCCACGATGATGTACTCGGGACGCTGCCGGAGCGCAGCCCGGAGGAGCTCGTACATGTCGATCTCGCCCCTGCCCCCGCTGTCGAACGAGTCCCGGGTCACGCTCGGGATCCAGTTCGGGTGCGGGAGCTTCAGCTCCCGGGTATCTTCCAGGGACACGATCTTTGCCATCGGAGGGATAAAGAGCGAGATAGCGTTCAGGGAGGTGGTCTTCCCGGACGCGGTCCCGCCCGCAAAGATCGCGGATTTCCCGCACTCCACCGCGAGCCAGAGATACGCTATCGAGAGGGGGGAGAACGTGGACCACTCGATGAGATCGGTCGGGGTGATCGGCTCGTCCCGGAACTTCCGGATGGTGAAGGTCGAGCCGTGCGCCGTCACCTCGGTCCCGAGCGTCATCTGGATACGGGACCCGTCGTTCATGGTCGCGTCGAGGATGGGATCTGCTATCGAGATGTATTTCCCTGCCCGCTGGGCGAGCCTCGTTACGAATGAGTCCAGCTCGATCGCCTCGTGGTACGCAAGGCTGGTCTTCATCGATTCGTAGCTTGCGTGGTACACGAAGATCGGGCTGTTCACCCCGTCGCAGGAGATATCCTCGATGTACTTGTCGTGCATGATGGGATCCACGAGGCCGTCGCCCAGGAAATCCTTGAGCATGTTGTACAGGATCTTCGCCCGCTGGACCGGGGTGAGGGATATCCCGTAATCCGAGACGATATCATCGACTGCGGCAGTCAGGGCTTTCTCCGCATCGGCCCGGGTCAGGTCCTTTGTGTTGATATCCAGCCGCTCAAACACTCCCTGTTTCAGTTCCGAGAAGAGATCGCGTTCGGCGGGGGTCAGGACCGGTTCGATCACGAGGTAAGTGTATTCGTGGGTGGAATGGTCGTAGACAATCCTAACGTACGCGTACGGTTCATTGACCGGGTAGAGCTCGATCTCCTCGATGCCCGCTTTCGGCTGGAGTGCCAGGTCCACGAGAGGCCCGTGAACCTCCGGGTTGTATTCCAGCACGGTCTTCCTTGCAATCCCGAGCTCTTTCAGCCTGCCGAAAAGACCGGGCTTTACAGATTTTTCTTCCCCGGGCGCCTTTCCCGGACCGGAAAGATCTGAAAAAAAACCCTCGGAAAGCGCACGCTTCAATACAGTATCGGGATCCATTGCGGGCGTGCCGGAACCCGGTACGCCAAGAGCCGGCATCCTGTCGTGCCGTTTCAGCTCCTCCAGGGCAAATGTCGCTCCCTTGGGCAGGATGAGCCCGGAGAAGGGGGAAGCCTGATCTGCCGTGATTATCTTTTCATCCTCTTCCGATATTCCGGACAGATCTTCCTCCGGGACGGAGTCCGGGGGGGAAATTCCTGGTTCCCGGTCCTCGCCACTTACAGGTGCATCTTCCCAAAGACCCCAGTCTGCTTCCGGATCCGCCTCTTTCGGTTCTGTCCTGCCATCAGAATCCGGGGCGGCACCAAGCGAATGGTCCGGTTGACCGGAAGCCCGTCCGGGAATGGCAGGATCCCTGCCGGACGCGTCGTTTCCATCTTTCCCTTCTTCTTCAGGATCGGAAAAACCGGTACTGTTCGCGGGACATCCGGTTTCCCCTCCGGGGGTTCCTTCATTTCCGAAATCGCCGGTTCCTGATAGTACCGGAATACCAAGGGTTTCCGGGTCCGGGGAACTATTTTCGTGGATTACCGGGGAATTCCCGGAATCTTCCGGGATCTCCGGCTGGCGTGATCCTGCGGAAGCGAGGATTTTCGATGCCCAGGTTTCATCCTCTTCCGGGTTCGGGAAGCTGGACCGGTATTCCGGCTCATCCGAAGGTCCCGGAACTGTCCCGGGATACTCACTTTCCCGGGGAGACTCCCCTGTCCGGTCAATCCCGGTGGAACTCTCCTGTGCAGGTCCGGAAGATCCCGGGGCAGGAACCGCGGTTTCCGGAAAGACCGGATCTCCCTGAGATACGCCGGTTTTTCCGGGCTCGTTACCGGAGGGTGAGTTATTCCTTTCCGATCGCAGGAATTTTCCCATCGGAGATCGTTTTTCTTCCGTCATATCGGCAGTTCCTCCCTTCCATTCACAAGGCACGGGTGTCCCGGGAAGGAACGTACGGGAGCGTTTTTCTCCCGGCTTCCGTACTCCAGGAGGCAGGACCGGTCAAGCGGGGCAGGCTCATGCGGGTGCATGGTACTCCCCTGCCAGATCCCGAAGGAGAACCCTGATGAGGCCGAGCGGGGTCCCGTCAGTAGTAAGGACACACACGGAGAGATCTCCATAAGGCGCAATGATAAACTTATGCCCCTCGGTTTCCAGGATAATCTGCATCACCGGCCCCGTTTCCATCTCCCCGGACAGCTTCCCGGCTGCACGCACCAGATCCTCCGCGGTTACCGCAATATGCTCGAAATCCGCTGAGCCGAACGATTTTACCGGAAATCCCTCATAAAATGCGGATATCGCAAGGACCCCCGGTTGGGCGAGAATCTTTTCGACCCTGGTTTCATCGATTGCAATCTCCGGGCAGGTTCCCTGCCCCCCCTCTGCGGAAGATGGAATGAGCCAGCTGCGGTGGCAGAGCAGGAGGGCATTTTCCAGATCCGGGCCGTCATACTCTCTTACCTGAAACAGGTTTCCTTTCAGGCGGATGCTCTCCGATTCTGCCAAGAGAATCTCAAGAGCTTTTTTTCCCTCTACGAACTGCGTTCCGCTCTGGATCCAGGCCGCCACGGGAGATCCGGATCCCAGCAGGACTCTCCCACTCAGGAACGGGAGGTTCAGCTCGAGGAGCCCGGTAAAGCCGGGATGTGCCTGTACCCAGTTCCTGAACCGGGGGACCTCAAGAGGAGGTGCAGGGGTGCCTTCAGGGAAATCCATTCTCACCAGGGGGTATCACAGAGCGGCAACAAGCCGCTGTTTGTTCTTTTTCAGCTCGTACCGGACCCGCCCGATATTCGCACTTTTCTCAGCGACGACTGCGATGAGCTCTTCATCTGAGAGGGGCGCAACAAGGATCGGCCCCTGGTCATGCTCGACCAGCATCTGGTTCAGTTCGCCCCGGTTCAGGGTGGTTCCCATGGTTTCCGAGATCCCGAGACCGGTAGATGCCATTGCACCGAGAGCATCGAGATCTACTCTCCCGGAAACTGCACTCTCAATAACAAATCCGTCCCTCCCAACAACTACCGCCGCGGAGACACCTTCTATATGCAAAAATTCTTCGAGTAACGGCTTCAGCATACGCTCACCCAACCGCAGCTTCCACTTTGCCGGTTTATTTATTAATACTTTGTTTTTTTTCAAAATGAATAATTGGAAGTTTTTTTTGGAATTACGTAAAATATTGCTGGATATCCGGCTGGATGCGCCGGTTTTTTCATAATTCCCGAAGGGTTCCGGGAAGAACCATTAAATTCAGGGAACGGAAATACTAACCTGACGATGGATCTCCCCCGGGGCACGTTTCGGGCAATACGGAAAAACGAGCGGCTGGATGCTCTCCTGCAGGAGCTGGAGAAGACACAGTTTTCCGGCATCTGCAACATCTCGTTCGGAAACCTGAACGGGATCCTTGTATTCAGGAAAGGCGTCTGTATCCTGGGCAATATCGAGAATTTTTTCAGTACCCGGGCATGGGTGGAGATCGGGAAGCGGGGCGCCGAGATGGTGAGTGTTGCACTCTCCGACCTGAATGAGATGCAGATTGATCTTGCGATCGAGTACAATGCAAAAGCCAGGCTGACGGTCACGCACCGGGGCGAAAGACAGGAATCCCCTCAGGAACGTGGCGGCCGGGATACAGCACCGGAAGGAGGAAAGGACAACCCGGCGCTCTTTACTGCGCTCGATGAAATGAACCTCGTGGCGGCAACGGATTCGATCCGGAAGAGTTGCCGGGACATGGTAAAGCAGCTGGATCTCGAACACCTCCTTGAACGATGAAACGCGGCGTGGTGCATAATGGATCTGACACTCTCCGGGGAAACCCTGTTCTGGGCAGTGGTGGCGCTCGCGGCCATCGGCGCGGTTCTCGTCTTTGGACGCATCCTTTCCCGGAGATCCTCTTCCGGGGAGAGAGCAGGAAACGCTGGACCGGCCGCCGGGCAACCTTCGGCAGCCATTCGTGCCAGGCCGCTTCCGGTGAGTGAGGACCGGATCTGGAAAAATGCGTTCACCGCCAGCAGATATCAGGCACTTCCCCGGGAACATTCCCTGTCAGGAAGAACACCGGATCTGACAGAGGGCATAAATGAGATTGCCGCCAGGTATTCCCTGCGCAGGCTGCTTCTCGTCACGGCAGACGGGCTTATGGTCGGATCGTCAGACGGGGCCGATCCGGAACGGACCGCAGCGTCCCTTGCAGAAGCTTTCCGGCAGGGGAATGTACCGGAGGATCCCGGGATTCTCATGTTTCCCCTGGAACACCGTGGCTCGGGACTGGTCTGCATTGCCTGCACCGGAGCGGATCATCCCCCTCTCCGGCCGGCAGGGATAGAACAGGACATCCGGAGCCTTCTGAACCATGCATTATAAAAACATTCTGATTCTGCGAAACAACAATATAATGCGCAAGCCTAGATATCAAGAGTCTAAGGGTCCGGAATGGTAAAGGTCATCACCATCGCATCGGGAAAAGGAGGAACCGGGAAAACCACGGTTTCCGTGAATCTTGCGACTGTACTTGCCGGGAACGGGAAGGAGACGTACCTTCTCGATGCTGATATCGGGATGGCCAACGTTGGGATCTTTCTCGGCCTGCAGGATGTCCCGGTTACCCTTCACGATGTCCTCGCAGGGAAAAAACCTGTCTCCGAAGCGGTATATACCGGGCCGGCCGGCCTGAAGGTAGTCCCGAGCGGGATATCGCTCCAGGGATTTCAGGACTCGGATCCGGAAAAGATCCGGGATGTTATGAACGAGCTCGTGACAAGGTGCGATTTTCTTATCATCGATGCGCCGGCAGGAATCAGCAAGGACGGGGTCATCCCCCTTGCTGTCGCCGATGACGTGATCCTTGTCGTAAACCCGGAACTCCCTTCCCTGGTGGATTCCCTGAAAACCAAGATCCTCACCGAAGTCGTGGGAGGTCATGTCCTCGGTGCTATTATAAACCGTGCGGAAGATGCGGGAGATACCGGGACCCGTGCGAAAATTGAAAAATTACTCGGCGTTCCGGTCATCGGGATCATTCCGGAGGATCCCACGGTCAAGAAAGCTGCTACGGCAAAATCCCCGGAAGTACTTGCATACCCCGACGCTCCGGCAGCAAAAGCATTCCGGCAGCTCGCCTCGCACCTTTCCGGAACTCCGGAAACCCCTGCCTCATCGGAAAACACGGGAGGAAACTTCATCGACCGGTTCACAAAAGCGCTGTTCCGGAAAAAAAGCAAAACCGGATAGATCCGGCATAAATTCAGCGGAAACGGTCACAAACCCGCGCAGATTTCCTGCACGACCGGGATATCCCGGGCAAGGCACGGCACTCCGGTTCAGGTTTTATTCGTAACCACGAAGACACATTCCGGATCCCCCTTTGATCGGCACCGGATCTCTTTTCCCTGGACAGTCACACCGAACGCACTCCCGACGATTCCTGCAATGAGGCCCGAAGTGCAGTGGCATACCGGTTTTCCTGCAGCGCCGAAGGCTTCGGATTCCGCAGTTCCCAGGAGGGTCAGCACCTTCTCCTTCTTCTCTTCGTTCCAGTCCATCCGCACGACCTGGAACCATCCCATCTGCGAGTAGAGCGTGAGTGCCATCATGACAAGAACGTCAGGATCGGTGATTCCCATATTCCGGAAATAGGCAACATTCGCAGCCCCGAGATCCTGGTATGCCCGGTAATTGATGATCCCGCCCGCGGCCGCTTCTCCGACGATCTTCTTCATGGACCCCATCATGGAGGTGAAGATGAAGGCAGGCATCATAACCACCGGCTCGTCGATAAATTTCACCTTCCCTTCGAGAGGCCGGTGCTCCAGGTATTCGGTAACCGCTGCATCCCCTTTCACGATGCTGTCCACTTTCTCCCGCCATGTGACCTCGCGCTGTACGGCTGCGAATTCGCAGTACCCGTCGCCTGCTGCGTGGCACGCGATCTCCTCGCAGACCCAGGTTTTCCCGGTGACGGCAGTAAGCACCCCCTCAATCCATCCGGCATGGATGCCGCAGACCCGCATCTTCCAGTCCTTCATTACCTGGGATTCGAAGGTATGATCGGTACGGAGGACGATCCGGGTTTCGGATTTCTCCCGGATGGCAAGCGGTGCGCCCCAGCCCTGCTGGTGCTGGAGGAGGAAAACCAGATAGAGGAAATCTGCGGGGCCGAGAGTGAGCCCCATGCGGGAAAGGAACCTGTTGAGCCCGACCGAGCCGAGCCCGACCGACCGGTACAGGTTCTTCACGGCATTGACTGCAAGTTTCCGTTCCAGGCTTTTCTCGAACAGGTCATAGACTGCCCGGACCACATAATCCGGGTTACTGCTCGTCCTGACCCCGAAAACCGACATTGTTCCGGAACCCGGTTCCAGATCGAAATACGAAGAGACATCTTTTTCGCCCCGGAGAAGCGCCTCGAAGTCCTCCCGTGAGATCTTTTTCTCCATGGATTGTAATGAGCGATTTTATTTTTATAGGTTTCTGTTTTACGTTGACTGAGGATATCGGATTTTTTAAAATTTAAATCGATTTTCTGGCGATATTCCAGCGATATCGTTATATCTGGAGGATCGTAACGGGCGATCCGGCCTGGAATGCTATGTGCGCCGTATGGACCTCCCCGCCGGGCGGCTGGATGACGCAGTCGTACTCCCCGTACCCGACCCGGAACGAGACCTCCCCGGTCCCGAGCGTGGTATCGCTCCCGACTATCTTTCCGGATCTCCTGACCAACACCCGCACCCCGTTTACCGGCATTCCGGCCTTCCGGATCGCGATCCTGAGCGTCCCCATACCCGCCGCTTTCTTCCCGAATTCCGGGAGAACGCGGGGTGCACCGGTCGCCAGGACCTCGGGGCGGTAGATCCGGCACCGCATCGCGTAGCCCTCGACATCATCGCGATTTACCGGATACAGCGTGAACCTGCCCGTTGGATCGAAGAGAAGGACCGCCGTATCCCCGTACCGCTCCCCCTCCTCGTTGAACCGGAGGGCGCCCGCGGGACTGCCCCGGATCACGAGGAGGTAATCCTCAGCTTCCCTGCCCTGTGCGGCCGCAATACCGGAAAAGTCCGTCCGGGAGACGCAGGACGCGAATTCCGCGAGATCGCAGGTCCCCGAAGGGGTGGCATTTCTGATGGCAAGAAGAAGTGCGTCCCGGATCTTCATCGTCCCGGTCATGACCTGAGGTTTTCTCCCGGTCCGATATGAACCTGTGGCATCCCCGGCAGGGCCTGACCGGAAAGAGGGTGAGGATAAGAGAGCGCCATCGATAAAAGGTACAACGGGAAATAGGTACCCAGCGTATGTCTGCAACCGTTCTCCTGATATCGGCCCTTGCGGTCGTAATAACCCTCATCTACGCCTCCTGGCTGGACCTCCGGGATCGGCGGGTCCCGTTCCGTACCTGGTACCCGATGCTGATCGTGGGGATACCTGCGACGACCTGGTATTTTTACACCCTGAACCAGAACCTGAGTTTTACGGTCGGGTTCCTGTCCCTTGTCGCAGCGCTCCTCTTTACCGCGTACCTTGACCGGAGAGAGCGCCGCGACCCCTGGGTGTACCCGTTCCTCGCTATTGTCCTGATCCTTCCCCTGATCTCCTGGTTCGTTCTCCCGGGAACGTTAAGTTTCTCCGTTCTTCCCTGGTACGTGATGTACGGGGGGATCATCAGTTACGCCGCGTACCTGGATGTCAAAGGGCAGGATCATGCGGTGCGGAGATGGTATCCCATCCTGATGGTGATCGTCTTTGCCTTTGCGTCGACCTTTTATTCCGGTCTCTGGGGCGAACCCGCAAAGTACATCGCCCTCGTCGCGGTCTTCTGCGGCATCTTCTACCTCTTCGCCACGATGAACTTCTTCGGGGGGGCGGATGCCTGGGCGCTCATCTTCATCTCGCTCACGATCCCCGCATTCCCGATACTCCCGATCTTCGGGGAATCGCCGCTCGGGTTCCTGCCGTTCTCGGTCCTGATCAATGCGGTCATTTTAAACCTCATAACACCCCTCGGGATATTCGTGATGAACATCGTGAAAGGGAACCGGGGTCCGATGGCAGGGCTCTTCTTCGGCTTCCCGGTCGAGGGGAGCAGGATCCGGGAGGCCTGGGGATTCGTGATGGAAGACATCACCGAGAAGAACGGCGTTCTTGAGCGCAAATTCGTCTCGTTCGCGGATGCGATGCGCCGGATGGTTGCGGACGAGAACCGGATCTACACGAAAGACCTCAGGGAACACCCGGAGAAATACAAAAAAGAGCTGGCCCTGTATGAGAAGGCGGGAAAGGTCTGGATCTCGTACGCGGTCCCCTTCATACTCCCCATCACGGCCGGACTCGTCGTTGCCCTGGTCTTCGGCGACATCCTCTTCACCATCATGCGGGTCATCTTCGGGGGGTAAGGTACGATGCCGGACCTGAAATTCGATAACGGGCTTATCCCGGTGGTCGTGCAGGATACGAAAAGCCGGGCTGTCCTGATGGTTGCCTACGCGAACGACAAGGCGGTCGCGCTCACGAAGGAGACCGGGTTTGCCCATTATTACAGCAGGAGCAGGAAGAAACTCTGGAAGAAAGGAGAGGAGAGCGGGCACTTCCAGAAGGTCGTCCGGATCCTCGTGGACTGCGACGAGGACTGCATCCTCTACGAGGTGGAACAGACCGGTGCCGCCTGCCACACCGGCCACCCGAGCTGCTTCTACCGTACCCTGGACGGGGACATCATCTCCGAAAAGGTCTTTGACCCGGAAAAAGTGTACGGGAAGAAATAAGGGACCGTCCCGCATCCCGGGAAAACCATACCATCACTTTTTTCCGGATCGAACCGCATCCGGATCGGAAATTCCGGGTCTCCTTTAGGAGTGTCCCGGGATATCCCGCCCGGAGGTACCGGGAGGCACAAGCCGGAAAAATTCGGGATCACTCGTTCCCGTTCACCGACTCCAGGAGACCGATTGCACCTGCAATGATGAAGGACCCGATCTTCATCGCTTCCACCTCTTCCCCGCCCCAGGTGCGCTCTTTTTCGCTTCCGAACAGGATGAATCCCCAGAAGGAATCCCTGACAATCAGGGGAAGGCAGGCCGAGGATACGATATCCGGAACAAGACGGCGCAGCTCGTTCTCACCGGAAGGATCGCCGGTGCCATGGATGACCGGGTGCCCCCGTTTCAGCTCCACGAGGTCCCCCGGCGCAATACCGATCGCTTCCTTTCCCCTGTTCCGGAACCGGGGACTCTCACTCAGGGGAACAGCAGCGGGATCCGCCCATTCGGACTCAAGGAGGAAAAAGGGCATGGCAGGGTTCTGGTCTGCGCACCGGAAGAGCGCGATCCGGGAGAGGTTCATGGCGGTTCCGATCTGCTCCAGGATGGGCAGGCATTCCGCAGGGTCGAGGGATTTCCGTTCAGCAGGCGGCAGCCGGTAATACTCCCCCATCTGCCTGAGAAACCATTCCATCCCGAACCCGAGGGCGAGGAGGATCGCATCGCGTCTGCGCAGTTCCTGGTCCATCTGGTACCTGAAGAGCGCAATTTCGATATTGGACTGGATCTCCCGTTCGTTGAAAGGTTTGAGGATATACCCCGAGGGCCCGGTCAGCTTCGCCCTGCCGAGAAGGTTCTCGTCGGCATACGAGGTCACGTAAATGACCGGGATCTCCTTCTGCGAATGGATCTTGTCTGCCGCCGTAATCCCGTCCATCTTCCCTGCGAGCATGATATCCATCAGGATGATATCCGGGTCCAGGGCGACCGCTTCTTCCACGGCTTTTTCCCCGGTCTCGAAGATCCCGATCACGTCGTATCCCAGTCCCATCAGCGTGAACCTGAGATCTTCTGCGACAATGCGTTCATCTTCCACAATCAGAATACGGACTTTGTTCATGCTTTCCCCCTCTTATCCTGTACCGGAATGCTGATCTCAAAGGTCGTGCCTTCCCCGGCTGGCACATATTCGATGGTCCCGTGCAGCTGCTCGACCAGCGTGGTCACGAGATGCAGGCCGAGCGTCGGTGTATTCTTCCAGTCAAATCCCGCCGGGATACCCACGCCGGTGTCCTGAACGGTGATCGTTATCGTGTCCCCCCGTACGTCGCCCAGGATCCGGATCTCGCCTCTCCCGCCCCCGGGGAACGCATACTTGAAGATATTCGAGATCAGTTCGTTCAGGATCAGGCCCAGCGGGATCGCCTGGTGGATATCGAGCGAGATGCCCTGCAGGCTGACGACGATCTTTACCCGTCCCGGATCGAACCGGTACATATTTGCAATCGAGAGAAGGAGGGCATTCACGTAATCGTTCAGCCTGATATGGGCGACATCCTCGGAACGGTATAATTTTTCATGGACGAGCGCCATCGACCGGACCCTGCTCTCGCTGTCGAGAAGGGCGCTTCTCGCGGAGGGATCGGCGACCTTGCGCTGCTGGAGCCGTATGAGGCTCACGATGATCTGGAGGTTGTTCTTCACCCGGTGATGGATCTCCTGCAGGAGGATCGTCTTCTCTTCGAGAGCCTGCCGGAGCTCTCCCGCCCGTTCGAGGACTTTCCTTTCGAGTTCCTCGTTGAACTGCTTCAGCTGGTTCTCGATCTCCTTCCACTCGGTGATGTCCTGGTTTGCACCGTAGGTCTTCGCGACCCGCCCGTCCTCCCCTATCATGACCGAGAACCGGACCGCGATGAACCGGACTTCGCCGTCCCTCCGGATGATCCGGTGTCCCAGCTGCCGGAAGAATGCAGGGTCTGTGATCTCCGGAACATCCCTGATTGCTTCCGCTACAAGGGGCACATCCTCGGGATACACGAACCTCCGGACATATTCCCCGGCCGGCATCTCGTACCCGCCTTCCTTTTCTGCGGTCGTCGCATAAAGCGTATAAAACCGGTCGTTGAACGTGAACATCTCCCGAGTTACATCGAATTCCCAGTTGACGAGCCGGGACAGGACCATCGCATTTGCTAGCCGGAGCTGGTTCTCCCTGAGCGCCTGCTCGGCCCGCTTCCGTTCGTCAACCGGATGCATGGTGACGATGATCCCGTCGATACCGGGGACACCGAGCAGGTTCACGCCCACGCACTCCACATAGATATAGGTCCCGTCCGCTTTCCGGACCCGGAATTCCACCGGTGTTCCGTGGTTCTTCCGGTCGAATATCTCCCGCAGGCAGGCTGCGGTCCGTTCCCGGTCTTCGGGATGCATGAACTCCGAGGGATGTTTCCCCAGCACATACCCCGATGGATACCCGAGGATCGCATCGGACGCAGGGGATTCAAAGACGATGATCCCGTTCCGGTCAAGGATCCGGATGATATCCGTCGCATTCCGGATGATGGCCCGGAACCGCCTCTCGCTTGCACGGAGTTCTTCCTCGGCCTTCTTCCGCTGGGTGATATCGGTGATCATGATGAACGACCCGCTGAAATGCCCCTTGTCATTACGGATCGCCGTTGCCGACACCAGCATCCAGACCCGGCTGCCATCCTTTTTCACGAACTGCCGTTCGTAAACATCGCCGCGTCCCTTTTTCCGCTGCTCCACGCGGATGGCATGATCCGCAAGATCCTCCGGCGAGAGGAACCGGGACATGCCCTCGCCGATCATCTCTTCGGGCAGGTACCCGAGCATGGCTGCGAGTTTCGGGTTGGCATAGGTGGTCCGGTAATTACTGTCCAGCTCCCAGATCCCTTCCTCGGCGGTATCGAGAATGCGCCGGTACTTTTCCTCGCTCGTCCTGAGTTCGGCCATGAGCTGTTTCTGCCGGGTGACATCCCAGATAAGACCGTTCACCCGTAGGGGACGTCCCTCCGCATCCCGGACCACAGTCCCCCGGGCGTTCAGGTAATGGATACTCCCGTCGGGCCACAGCGCACGGTATGCCGGTTCGTACGGCACATCCTCTTCGAGCGCCCGGGCCATCGTCTTCCGGAGCATCTCCCGGTCGTCAGGATGGACCCGGGCATAGAACTCCTCTGCCGCACCGGTAAATGCGGCGGGATCGATCCCCAGGAACCGGCAGGTTACGGGATCGAATGTCCGCAGGTCTTTCTGTACGTCCCACTGCCAGACGCCCATTCTCGCAGACGTCACGGCCAGATCGAGCCGGGCCGCGGTCTCCCGGAGCGCTTCCTCGGCACGTTTCCGTTCGGTGATATCGTAGATGATCCCGATCACGCCGCCCGGGTTACCCTCTTCCGCCGGGAAAGGGGCCTTGAAAAAGATCACATCGCGCGAAGGCCCGCCCGCAGGCCGTATGGTGGCTTCATACTGGACCGGCCGGTTGTTCCGGAGAACGTCCCGGTCCGTGGCGGTACAGGGTTCGGCAAAACTTCTCGGGGTGATGTCGAAAACCGTTTTTCCGGGAAGCATCTCTCTCTCGATCCCGAATAATGTCTCAAACGCATTGTTGCACCCGAGGTACTTCCCGTCCCGGTCCTTGTAGAAGACGGGTGCCGGTATCGTATCGAGAAGCGTCGCGAGGAATGCAGACTGGAGCCGGTACGCCTTCTGGCTCATTCCGAGCTCCTCGTACTGCCCCCGCAGTTCCTCTTCCGTTGTGGCGAGCCGTTCGTATGCATCCTCCAGCTCGTGCGCCCGTTTGAGGATCTCGGTCTCGGCACGTTTCCGTTCCGTGATATCGGTTCCCTGGGCGATCGTTGCAAGGGGGGTCGTCCCGTCCCGGGCATAGATATTTGCAGAGTTCCAGATAACCGTCCTTTCCCCCCCGGAACGCGTCCGGATGGGAATTTCGGCAGATTCCCATTTCTCCCCGAAAAGGGTACGGCTCGCGAGATCGAGCGATCGCGCCCGGGTCGCGGCGGGAAAGAGGATATCCAGGTCCTGTCCCAGCATCTCGGCCTCGGAGAACCCGGTCAGGTTCTCGAAGGCCCGGTTGAACCGGGTGATCCGGAAATCGATGTCCCAGATGACGATCGGGCCGCTGGCATGGGTGATGAGGTTGTTGAGATACTCGTTGGTCTCCCGGAGAGATTCCTCTGCCTTTTTCCTACCGGCCGCTATCCGGATCTTCTGTGCCAGTTCCCGGAACTCCCCCCCGTCACCCATCCCTTTCCTGACATAGAAATCGGCACCGCTGTTGAGCGCCTCGATCGCCACATCCTCGCTCCCCCGCCCGGTGAACAGGATGACCGGGAGAGCGATCCCTTGGGAACGGAGGGTCTGTAACAGGGATATTCCGTCCGTTTCCTCCATCAGGTAATCGGAGACGATGGCATCGTAGGACGATTCCTCCAGTTTTTCGAGTCCTGCGGCGGCCGACGGCGCCGTATCGACGACGAATTCCCCGGTCTCCTCCAGGAAATGCCTGCAGAGTTCCCGGGAGCCGGATTCGTCGTCAATAAAAAGGACGCGGAGCATTACTACAGAATATTCCCGGTATAATAAAAAGTGATCCCTGGCAGAAACGGGAGACCCGGCGCGGGTACTTCCGGGCGGACCGGGTTATCGGGGAATACCCCGTGAATCAGGGAAAGAGGAACCCCTGCTCTGACGTAAGACTCCCGGGGGAACAGCACCCTGCGCCCGGATCTTCCGCACGGGGAATCCGTCCGGGCAGGCTCCGGGGAACCGTGTCCCATTCACCACAAATATATCCGATAAAATATATGGTACGTTCAGGTGATCGCCATGGACAGCCCGATACGGAATCTCATTGTAACGATTGTCGTGATCTCAGTCGCAGGAGCGCTCGTGGGTGCCGGCTACTATTATGCGGTTGCAGCTCCCCAAGAAAAACCGCCCAGCCCCCCGTCCAATGACCTGGACAGCAGCTTTGTCCAGATACCGCCCCCGGTGCTTCCGGGAAACATCCAGGTATGGACCACCCCGGGAAATTCCTTTGTCTGCGTTGACGCAACGACCTGCAAAGGGACCACGAACTCCGGGTCAGCCCTCTTCACCGGACTTTCTGCGAATACTTCCCATACTGTGACCGTTTCCCTCAAAGGGTACGAACCGTACTCGCGAACGGTCCTCGTGACCCCGCAGAATACCACCGAAGTGAACGCCATTCTCCAACCGCTGAAGGAAGGGACGTAGGCACCGAATCCCTGCGGGCGGACTGGTCCGGGGATACGCCAAGTCCAAAAGCGGGGGAGCTAACGGAGATCCGGACCCGGACCGGAAGAGATCCCGAAACCGCCCCGGCTGAAAAGCCTGGCTCCCCCGGACTCACAGCCGGGATACTGCTTGTACCGCCCCTTCCTCCGTATCGTAGATGGAAAGGACGCTCGCAAACCCGGACATGCCGAAGATATGGTCCACGAACCGGGTGAGGCCGAACACCCCGAAATGGATCCCGGCAGCCTTGGTCATCCTGGCGATCATGAGAAAGACCCGGAGGCCGGAGCTGGAGACGTATTTTGTCCCGGAAAAATCGAAGAGCAGGGCTTTCGGCTCCCGGAGGACAAGCTCCCGGAGCTCCTTTTCGATCGCCATCGCAGCAACGTGATCTATCTGGGGGGGGAGTGCGGCGATGGAGATATCTCCCCGGGTCCGTACGGAACAGAGTGCCATTCTGAGTCCTCAGCCTGGTGTTCTGACATTCACATTTCTCCTGCCGGTATAAAAAGGGGTGAGGATTCTATCGGACACTCACAGGGGGACAAGGGTATACGCTGACGACCCGAGGCCGATCTCCTCGGCATACTCTATCTGCCGTTTCGCCCGGGTGTTCTCCCAGACCCCGGAGAACTTGTCCTCGCCCTTTCCATGGTGGGCGTGGAGCAGGGAATCGGAAAATCCCGGCTGCTGGTTCACGAGATCGTACGAGGCAGCATCGAGCGCCACCGGATCGAGGGACGAGAGAATGCCGATATCGGGAACTATCGAGGCATCGCTCCATCCCACGCAGTCGCAGTCCGGCGTGATCCGGGTGAGGAAATTCATGTAGCCGGTCCGTTCCTCCTTCCCGACGACCGCTCCCCGGGCATATTCCACGAGCCGCTCCATGAACTCCGGGATCTCGGTCTCCCAGTCCACATCGATTGCATGGGACGGGCAGACCGTCATGCACTCAAAGCAGCCGATGCACCGGCTCCGGTCGATCACGGATTTCTCTTCTTCCAGCGTAATTGCGGATTCCGGACAGGACTTCGCGCATTTCCCGCACCCGATGCAGGCCTCGCCGATGACGTACGGGTTCGCCTTGTGCTGCTCCCGCTTCCCCGCGGGCGGCGCACATCCCATGGCCAGGTTCTTGATGGCGCCCCCGAACCCGGATACCATGTGCGCCTTGAAATGGCTGAGAACGATCATGCTGTCCGCGTGCACGATATCCCCGGCGACGATCGCTTCGGAAAAATGCCTGCCGTTCACCGGCACCCGCGCGATATTCCGCCCGGTCAGCCCGTCCGCAATGATCACCGGCGCCCCTACCACGGCATACGCAAACCCGTGCAGGATGGCGGTCTCCAGGTGATCGACCGCATTCGACCTGCTGCCCAGGTACAGGGTATTCGTGTCCGTGACGAACGGTTTTCCCCCGTTCTCCCGGATCCGGTCAACCACCTGGCGCACGAAGACCGGGTTGATGTACGAGTCGTTTCCCCGTTCCCCGAAATGGAGCTTCACCGCAGTCCTGTCCCCGTTCCGGATACAGGAGGGAAAACCCGCCGCGTCAAAGAGCTTTCTCACCTTGTTGATCGTGCTTCCCTGTTCGTCGCGCGACCGGAGGTTTGCGAAATAGACCTTGCTTCCCATTCTGTTCACCTGCAGAAAAAGACTGCACCCGGGTACGAATCTCCTCCGGTACGATAAGAAACCTGTGATGGGGGCGATCTTCCTGGAAAAAGAGAAGAAACGGGTAACCCGGAAAAATTACTGGCGTTTCCCCAGTTCCTGGTCGAGGATAAAGAGGTTGCCCGGGACGTCAGCGGTCATCCGGATCTTCCCGAGGATATCTCCGGCATTTTTCTCCTCTTCCACCTGCTCCGTCACAAACCACTGCAGGAAATTCTGCGTGGCATGATCGTTCTCACGGATAGCGAGATCGACAAGTTCGTTGATGAACCCGGTTACTTTCCGCTCGTGGGCGAGAACGTCTTCGAATATCTCCCGGGGCGTGTTCCACTGCGTCCTGGGAGCGTCGATCGGGGAGAGGATGACCCTCGCGCCCTTGTCCACGAGGTAATCGTACATCTTCTTTGCATGGGTCTGCTCCTCGTACGCCTGGACCATCAGCCAGTGGGCAAAACCTTTCATCGCGTGCGATTCGAGGCAGGCCGACATCGAGAGGTAGAGATAGGCGGAATAGAGTTCGCGGTTGATCTGCCGGTTCAGCGCAGATTCGAGGGTTTTCTTCAGCATGGATACGCTCCGGTACCTGAATGTCCCGTGCTGTCCGTTTAATGGTTTCTGAAGGGGCAGGGTCCCGCTGTCACGGACCGGACAGCGAACAGGGGCGGATCACGCGACCTGGCGTTTGTGGATCCGGTCGATTGCCTGGTGGATCGCCTGGGCCGCAGCGGGACTTGCCGCCGAACCTGCCGCCTCGGTCAGGGATTCGACCGCAGGCTCCCCGATCTCTATCAGTGCACCGAGGGCTTTTCTCCGGATCATCGCATTTTCATCCGAGAGCGCCCGCACTAGGGGATGCACCACGGAGGTCCCGGTTCCCCGGATCCGGGCGAGGGCGGTCACGGCGCCCATCCTCACGTCCACATCCGCATCGGAGAGCAGGTGTTCGAGAGCCGGCTGGGCAGCTTCCCCCAGGACCGCAATTTCCGACCATTCCTCCTGGGCAATCAGGAAGGGTATCTTCATCTCATCGCCCGGAGGAGTCCATCCGATCTGTTTCAGGCATTCCGCCGCCCCGGACCGGATATCCCGTACCGGGTGGCTGAGCGCCTCGGTCAGGGAGGGAACGGACGGATCCCCGATCTCAACGAGGGCTTCAATGGCAATCGTCCGGATGCTGTAATCCTCGTTCCCGGTCTGGTCGATGAGGGAGGTCACCGCCCGTTCGTCACCGATATATCCCAGGGCACGCAGGGCGACCCTCTGGAGGTTGCCGTCGGGATCCCTGATGGCGAGGAGAAGCGGGCCGACCGCTATAGGATCGCCAAGGTACCCGAGCGATTCCGCAGAAGCTATCCTGACGATGCCGCTCGGATCGCCCATCGCCTGGATCAGGGGGGATATCGCGTGCGTGTCCCCGGTCCGGCCCAGCGTCCGGGCGGCACCGGCCCGGACCTCCGGCCTCGTGTCCTGGAGCGCCGCAATGAGCTGGTCCACTGCCGGTTCTCCCATCTGGACCAGGGTTTCTGCAGCTCCCGCCCTGATATCCCGGCTCTCGTCCGCAAAGGACTCGATGAGCGCCGGGATCGCCCGCTCGCCCATCGCAACGAGCGCCTGGGCTGCATTGATCTGGACCTCCTTGTTCGGGTTATCCAGCATCCGTATGAGGGGGTTCGGGTCGCTGATGAGATGCAGTTTCGGGAGGTCTGCTTCCGGAAGGGGAACCTCCCGTGTCGGTTCGGCTACCTTCGGTGCCGCATTCCCGGCGGTCACCGGGATGCTCCCGGTTCTCGGTTCAGGGAGCGTCTTTCCGGCAAGTTCCGCGGCACAGGACCGGATCTCCGGATCGCTGTCGTTCAATGCTTCGAGAACGTATGCCATCCCCTTCTCCCCGAATGCTGCGAGGGCCTGTATCGCGCCCAGCCGCAACGCCCGGTCCGGACTGTGGGCCGCAAAGGTGAGCGGCTTGAACGCCGGGTTGCCGATTTCCGCAAGCGCTTTTCCGGCAGCGGAACGGACCGACGGGTCGGGGTCCCGGAAAAGCGCAACGAGCGGTTCCGCGGCCTCGCCCGCATGCATCTTCCCGAGCGCGGATGCCGCCCCGCCCCGGACCCGGGGAGAATCGTGCTGAAGAACCTTGATAAGGATGGGAATCACGGAATTCCCCAGCTGGGAAAGCGAGTCCACCGCGGCTTCGCAGACCCGGGGATATTCGTCCTTGCATGCCTGGAGCAGGGGGATCACCGATTCCTGCTCTCCTATCTTCCCAAGCGCCCTCGCGGCGGCGATCCTCACCTCCTCGTCCTCGTCTTTCAGCGTGGCGTACAGGGGTTTTTCGGCGCGGGGATCCCGGAGGTCGCCCAGGATATCCGCGACAGCAATGCGTACCTGGTAAAAGGGATCGGACAATACGCCGATGAGCGGGAGAACGGCGGGCGCCCCCATCTTCCCGAGGGCTTCCGCCGCAATCATCCGCACGCTTTCGTCCTCGTCCTTCAGGCTCGCGATGAGCCGGAGGATCTCTTCCTCGTGAAGCGTTTCGGCTCCCGCGGCCCCCGTCACCTTCTCCGGTCTCTGGAAGACCTGTCCCCCCTGGCCGGGCTCATCGGCCAGCCGGGTATCCGGGGCCTCGAATTCCCGGGGGACATGCTGCCCCGGTATCTCCTGCGGGACATGCTCCTGGAATTCCTGGGGCTTGAGAGACGGCCCGGCATGTCCGGAAGATCCTGCCGGGGAGACCCCGGATCCCGCAGCGAATCCCGGGGCCGGTGTGCCCGGGGGGGACAGGTGCCCGGGAGCCGTATGCAGGCCGGGTGCGGACCGGGACTTTACCGAACCCTTTGCGATCATCTCCTCCGTGCTCATCTCCGGAAGTTTCGGGAGGGGGACCGCTTTCCTGGCGGAATCCCCCTTGCGCTTGAGGATCTCGGCGGCGCCTTTGCGTATCTCGGGATTCTGCGATTTCATCGCTTCGAGGAGGGCGCCCTTTGCCCGGGGCCCCATCTCGTAGAGGACGTTCGCGGAGCCGGTCCTGACCCCGTAATACTCGTCGCCGAGTGCCTGGATCAATGCGGGAATTGCGGCATTCCCCATCTTTCCGAGCTCCTGCCACTGTTCTTTCGCAATCGCGAACAGGATCATGTCGCGGGTGTTTGCCGGGATCCAGCCGAACCGTTCCAGGGCGTTTGCGGTCGCCATCCGTACTGCGTACGATGAAGCCCCCAGCGCCTGGACCATCGGGGGGATCGCTTTCCGGTCGCCGATGGTTGCCAGCGCTTCGACCGCTGCTATCTGGACATTGGGATCCGGATCCCCCAGGGATCTGATCAGCGGAGGTACTCCCCGCAGGTCCTGCGTTTTCCCGAGGGCGGACGCAGCCTCTTTCCGGATGCCGTAATAGGGATCTTCCAGGAGGGTGATGAGATGCGGGACCGCCGGTTTTTTCAGCCGTACCAGTTCGTGCCAGTCCGCTTTTGCGATCAAAAGCCGGATCTTTGCGTCCTCGTCCGGGGCTTTCCACTTCGTTTCGGTGAGGATCTCCGCAACGCCGCTCCGGATCCGGAATGAATGGTGGGCAAGGGCGGGAACCAGCTGGGCCTGGGCGGGTTCGCCGATGAGAACGAGAGCGTGGATGGCGCCTTCCCGCACGCCCGGCTCGTCATCCTCCAGGGCCTGGATAAGGGAGGTAACGGCCGGTTCCCCGAGATCGCGGAGGATGGCTCCCGCAGGTTTTCCGAGGTCCTCCTCGCCTGCATACATGATCCCGATAATTGCCTTTGCGGGGATCCCGCCCTGTTTCCCGAGGATCGCGGCGGCACCGCGCCGGATCATGGCATTATCGTCCCAGAGCGCCTCGATCACCCTGGGCTGGGCATATGCTCCCATCTTCAGGAGGGTTTTGGCAGCAAGGAGCTGGGTCTCGGGGTCTTCGTGGTTGAGAAGACGGATAAGGCCATCGACGTCCTTATCCGCCGCCATCTTCTCAATGTTGGGTCTGAAGAGATCAAATACGCCCATTCTTCACCACGATAGCTGTCGGTACCTGCCGGTTTCCCGGAAAAGCGCGACCTCCTTTGGGTTTTCCGGGGGATATTCTGATCGGGATATTTATCAATTGATTGAGTCGGTATATGAGTATTGCGAAAAGTGAATTCCGGTGTTCCAGACTTTTTTTCATATTCCGGCTAAATACTCATGCATTGCAGATTTTTCTCCAATCCGGCTTTTCGCGGGATACTTCATGTATCCGCAGCAATGCCGTGCAGATACCCGGATCCCCGTTTCCCAAAGGACCCGGCCATGCGTTACCTGCAGGTCACGGATACGTTTCCATCTGGGATAAATCGAAGACACTCCGGCATCTTCGGATACCGCAGGGAGACCGGAAAAAAGGAATGATTATTTTGCGTACTTCGCAGGGTCGGAATCGAATTTTTTCTTGCAGCCGGGCGCACAGAAATAGTAGGTCTTTCCCTGGTACCCGCTCGTGAACTTCGCGGTCTTCTCATCAACGGTCATTCCGCAGATCGGATCGATTGCCATGGTTTGTTACCTCACACTCACCTTTTTCGCCGGAGGTATATATCCTTTCAGGGAAAGGGAGAGCAGGACGACCGTGACCGAGCTCATGGCCATCGCAAATGCGGCATATTCCGGCCGGAACGTAATCCCGAAGAGCGGCGTAAGCAGCCCGGCTGCGACCGGGATTAACGCGGCATTGTAGGCAAACGCCCAGAAAATGTTCCACCGGATCCGGCCCATCACTTTCCGTGCCAGCTGGACTGCGGATGCCGCATCCGTGAGATCGTCACGGATCAGGACGATATCCCCGGTCTCGATGGCGACATCGGTCCCGCTCCCGATGGCAATACCGACATCCGACTGTGCAAGCGCCGGGGCGTCGTTGATACCGTCTCCGACAAATGCAACGACCTCTCCTTTCTCCTGAAGTTTTTTGACTTCCCGGGCCTTATCACCGGGGAGCACTTCGGCTATCACGTCCGGTATCCCCAGCATGCGGCCGATGGCCCCGGCAGTCCTCCGGTTGTCCCCGGAGATCATGGCAAGGGATAGGCCCATCCGTTTCAGCTCCGCGACGACCGCAGGGGCGGAGTCCTTGAGGGTGTCTGCGACCGCAATCATCCCGGAAAACGCTTTTCCGACCGCGATGATGACAACGGTCTTTCCCTCTTCCTCCAGCCCGGCGATATCTGCTTCGGCCGAAGGATCGAGTGCAACCCCCTGCTCCTGCAGGAAGATGCGGTTTCCGATCAGGACCTCTTCCCCGAGAACGGTCCCCACGACCCCTTTCCCGCCGAACGAACGGAACCCTTCGACCGGCGAGATCTGCAGGCCGTCCGACGCAGCCCGCTTCACAATGGCAGCGGCAACCGGGTGCTCGGAGCCGCGTTCGACCGCTGCGGCGAGGGCGAGAAGCGTCGGTCCCGGAACACCGGACGGTACCACGTCCGTCACCTCGGGGCGGCCTTTTGTCAGGGTGCCGGTCTTATCGAAGACCACGGTCGTCACCCGGTCGGATCGCTCCAGGGCGTCGCCATGCTTCACGAGGATTCCCAGTTCCGCCCCCCTCCCGACCCCGACCGTGACCGCAGTCGGCGTCGCAAGACCGAGGGCGCAGGGGCATGCGACGACGAGGACGGATATCAGGGCCGTGAGCGCAAAGAGGAGCGAACTGCCCAGTACCCCGTACCAGAGAATGAACGCGGCGAACGATATGACGAGCACCGCCGGGATGAAGTAGGTGACGGCACGGTCGGCAATCCGCTGGATGGGTGGTTTTGAGGCCTGGGCATCCTCCACGAGCCGGATGATCTGGGCCAGCACCGTCTCCTTCCCGATCCGCTCGGCCCGCACGGTGAGAAGGCCGGTCGTGTTGATGGTGCCCCCGATAACCCCGTCGCCCGGACCTTTCGTGACCGGGACCGGTTCCCCGGTGATCATCGATTCGTCGAGGTAACTGGTCCCTTCCGTGACCTTCCCGTCCGCAGGGACCCGGCCGCCCGGTTTCACGAGAACCAGATCGCCGACCGCAAGGGATTCGACCGGAATCTCGACCTCGGCCCCGTCGCGGAGGACGACCGCGGTCTTTGCCTGGAGCCCTGCCAGGTTCCGGATGGCCTCGGAGGTCCGCCCTTTAGCCCGGGCCTCGAGGTATCTCCCGAGCGTGAGGAACGCCGCAAGCATGATCGCAGTGTCGTAGAACATGAAATCCCGGGTAAGGACGATGGAAAACGTCCCGAGCAGGCTCGCCCCGAATGCGACCCCGGTGCCCATGGCGTACATCACGTCCATGTTCAGGGTACGGTGCGAGAGCGCGGTTCCTGCCGCCCGGAAGATCGGATGGGCCACGTATACGAAGACCGGTGTCGCGATGACCAGCATGAGATACGGCATCAGGTCCATGGGGACGACCGGGATGTACATCAGGACCATGAGCAGGACGGAGACCGGAAAACCCACGGCGAAGCGCCGGAACTTCTCCCGCAGGTCCTCTTCCCGGATCCGCCGTTCCGCATCCTCGGAAAGCTCCCCGGCGACGCCGAGATACTGGTAGCCGGCATCCTCGATTGCGGCCTTCATGTCCCCGAGCGTTGTGAGCGAGGGATTGAACGTCACGTAGGCTTTCTCCGTGGCAAGGTTGACGGTCGCTTTTACGACACCGGGAAGTTCCCGGAGCACGGTCTCTATCGTCTCGACGCAGGTTGCGCACATCATCCCGCCGACCTTGATGACAACGTCCCGGTTGATAATACGGTATCCCGCGTCCTCGACGGCTTTCTCAAACGCGGCGAGGTTTCCCTTTTCCGGGTCGTACTCAATCTTCACGGAATCCGTACCGAGATTGACCTCGGCTGACGAGACAGCGGGATGGTCCTTGAGCGCACTCTCGATGGTCACCGCACAGGTCGCACATTCCATTCCCGCTATCTTCAGTTCCGCTTTTTTTGGGCCCGTTTTTTCCTCATCCGGCATGGTCAGATTCCCCTCCGACTGAATTTCTTACGAGTTCTTACGGATAGATGCCATTTCGGGAGAGATAACCGTTGTGAAACCGGAAGTTCCCGGAACTCCGGGATCAGATCGAGAGGAAGATCCAGTACACCGGGAGCTGGATAAGTACGAGGGGAACTCCGACCCTGAGGAATTCCCGGAATGTGAGGGTTATCCCCTGCCGCTCGGCGTTCTGGATAATGATCACGTTGCTCGCTGCCCCGAGGATCGTGAGATTTCCGGCAATCGTGCTTCCTGCCGCAAGCGCAAGGAGCGCCGGTACCCCTCCTCCGGCCTGGACGACCATCGGCTGGAAGAGGGCGACAAAGGGGACGTTCGAGATGAACTGGCTCACGATCACGCTCATCGTCAGGATGGCGGGCACGGTTGCAAAGGCCTGCGATCCGATCATGCCCTGGATGACGCCGGTCTTCCAGACGGCTCCCATGAGAACGAACATCGCCGCAAAGAAGACGAGCGTGCACCAGTCGATGTTTCTCACGATCTCCTTTCGTTCGCTGCCGAGAAAGAGAAACGGGAGAGCCGCACCGATACCGATCAGGGGGAGCGGGAATCCCGTCGGGCCGCCGACCCAGGACAGGACGATGGCCGTCGCGATAAGGAGAACCAGGATCGCGAGGGAGAGCCGGGCGGGAAGCGTCATCCTGCCGGAGGAAGGCCGGACCGGATCGTCGCCATGCACGAGGGGACGGGGAACGAACTCGTCCGGGTAGGCCTGGCGCAGGACCAGGAAGCAGGCCCCGAGGCTGATGATTGTCGGGATGGCGAGCCGGAGGAAGAAGGCAGGGAACGGATTGCCGAGGAGGGGATCCTGGGCAACGAGCAGGTTCTGCGGGTTCCCGACAGGGCTCATGACGCTCCCGGTCGTGATCGCGACCGCAAGGGTGAGGAGGAGGAGTTTCCCGGAGATCCCGAACCTCCGGGAATACCCGAGAACAAGGCCGGTCCCGATAACAGCGAGCGTGTCGTTCATGAAAAATGCCGAGAGGATCCCGAACAGGAAGAGAAGGATCAGGATCAGCTGATCCGGCCGGACTGCCCGTCGGATGAGACGGCCGGAGATGCGGTCCAGGTACCCGCTGCGCTCCAGACCTTCCCCTGCGACGAACATCCCGAGAAGGAAGATCATGACGCTCCAGTCGATTGCCGAGAACGCTTCCTGGACCGAGATTGCCCCGGTAAGAAGCACCAGCACGGCACCGCCCAGCATGATCTGCCAGATCCGGAGCCGGAACCCGCCGACCTGGCGTACTGCGATGAGGACGATGACTGCCAGAAGAACGATGACCGCAATTTCCGTGGTACCAGTCTCTTTATCTTGCTCTCATCAAGGTTCGCCTGGTCGTTTCCCCCTTTCAGCCGGCTGTACCAGGTAAAGCAACACCCTCCTCAAGAAGCAGGTCCGGACACCGGGGAGACAACCGGGCGCATGGACATATAAATGAGTTACACTGGTTGGAAATAAGTATGATACATATTGGTTACACAAACCTGATATATCGACAAAATAAAAAGATACACCGATAATCATGAAGTACGTATTTGCCGCCTGTGGGATCCTCCTGCTCATAGCGCTTGTTTTGGGAGCGGGATGCACGGATACTACGAAAACGCCTGCTGCCACGGTCACTGCAACCCCAACGGCAGCGGAACAGACACCCGATCAGACCGCCGCTGCAACCGATACCCCCACGGCTGAAGCGACGACCGTTTCGATGACCCCGGGACCGACTGACACCCTTGCCTCGACCCGGAGCGTCGATGTCTCGATCGAGAAGGCAGGAACCTACTCGACCACGATCATCACCTCGTTCGATGGCGGAAAGGGCCTGATGGCTGCAAAGAAAGTAGTAACCACCGTATACACGCCGGAGGGTGAGGTCAACACCTGTACCATCGGCGGCGACAGCGTCCACATCGGGGATACCTGCGAAGCCCAGGGATCGAAGGGTACGGACCGGGTCGTTGTCCAGGTATACATGAACGACGGTAAAGCCTACACTCTCATCGACCAGCTTGTCCCGTATAAATCCAGGGGATAACCGTTCTTTTTTTCATTTCCCGGCACGGTCATCCTGCCGATGCCGGACGTAAAGGAAGCTGCTTCCGGGAGGCCCGGCTCCGGAAAGCCACGGAGAATTCCTGCGGAACGGTATCGTTACCGGATGCAAAGGGATGCTGGCAGGGATACCAGTCCGGAAAGATAGGGAAAAAAGGATTTCCTCAGGGATTTCAACCTGAAAACCGAGTGCTGCTAAGGGATGCTCGATTGCCCGGTTGGAATCTTCTTTATTCCAACCTTCTTTCATGAAATCTGAACCTCCTTGTGGTTCTATTGTTCATAGGTACAGGGTCCTATTAAGTATTTGGATTGCCGGATTTTACGAGGAAAAATATCCCAGGGAAGTCAATTGGGAAAATTACATCAGGAATCCGAAATATGGAAGAATAAGATGGTCTTGTAAATCATTGATACTTCACAAAAGATCCGCCTGTGTTATGAAAAGAACGTCGTGAAATTCTGTAAGAATTATCGTTGTTCAGAGAGTTGTTATTTTATTTTCTTACAGGTTTTTTCTAATAATCTGGAGACATACGCTTCGCCTTCAGGAGATTGTAAAAATTGTTTGAGATCCTCTTTGGGATCGAATGCGATTTTCCTGTTTTCAAAATAGAAAATAAGCGCAGCATTAATGAGATCCGTGATAGTGGAAAATTCTCCTTTGTCTATGGATTGCTGTATTTGTTTGTAGGGTAATGGATCGCAGCTGAATGTTATGCGGTCTTTCATCTTCCCTGATATCCGTGGCACATATAACCATCAAGGCAAATGTTAATGTAATTGGTGATTCAAAGAATCATCAAAGTAGTATCTCATTCTCAAATGACCGACGATCCAACGATCCTGACCCTGACAGATACTGGATCCGATTTGATCCAGTCTGAACGCTATTCTGAAGCATTGTCAGTATTTGAAGCAATCCGCGTATTGGATCCATCCAATGAAAATGCCTGGTTGGGACGAGGTATCTCTCTTTGTCATCTTCAGCGATATTCTGAATCTCTTATTGCATTTGATTCAGCTTTGCGAAGGAATTCACAGAATCCTGAAACGTGGAACTCAAAAGGTGTGGCATTGTTCGAATTGGAACGATATGGGGACGCACTTTGTTCATTTGATCGTGCACTTCACCTCGATCCGGAGAATACTGACTTTAAGACCAACAGAATTGAAACCCTGAAAAAGATTGAGGAGAAGATCCAGCGGGAAAAATTCGGAGAGCCCATCAAGGACACCCCCTGGCTGGTCACGTTCTTGGGCTGCGGGGGGATGATGTACTGGGATACCTACTATATCACGGTCTTCTTCATTCCGATCTTCCCCATTGCCCGGTACTCGTTGGAAAAGAACGCCATTTTCGAAGACACGTTCAAATTCTACGGGAAACTCACGCTCCATCCCTGGCAGAAGACATGGCAGGCTCTGGCGGGCGGGGCCGGTATCGGACTCATAATCGGATGGTATCTCCTGAGGTGATCGGATGGGTACTCTTGGCAAAGTGATAATCGGGATCATCCTGGGAGTGATCATTGTCTGGATGGTTGTCCCGCACTCATCGCAATCTGCCTCATCAGCAGGTACCCAAGCAAAAGTCACCCCGGTACAAGTGTACCGGTATGACCCGTCTGCCGTAACCCCAACGGCTACCACGAGTTCTCTCATCAGTCCGGACCAAAAAAAGAAGATCATTGCTCAGGCCATCGATTATCGCAGTGTCACGACCATCAACTTTGCCCGCAGCCATATCCAACGGTCCAGCTCCGGTGACTATAACCTGGCCCAGGTCTGCGATCTCTGGGATTACGTGTATTATAACTGGAACTATGTCAATGACCCGCAGGGAATGGACTATTACTCTTCAGCAAGCAACACGATCTCCATCGGGCTCAAAGGGGACTGTGACGATTACGCGATTCTGGTCGCCGCACTGGTTGAATCAATCGGCGGAAAATCCCGTGTCGTGACGGCATCGGATCACTTTGGAAACCGTCACGCATTTGCCGAGGTGTACATTGGTACTACATCAGAGGAAGCTCAAAGAGTTGCTGATTATATCGGCTCTCGTTATTCAAACACGCAAGTAGCCACTACTGTCGAGAAAGATTCCCAAGGTATTACGAAGTACTGGCTCAATTTAGACTGGTGGGCAAACCACCCCGGCGGACCCTATAAGGCGAATACCGACCGGGTGTCCTATTACTCCTCGGATGTGGAATACGTACCCTTGACAGTACCAATTTATTTCCAAACTATCTCGACGATTCCGACAAGCAGCCTCGCAAGCGAGAACCTGCTTGGCAAGACCCTCCTCATTCCCAGCTAGAATGTCCGGAAACCCCACCGTACTTTTCCAGTTACCTCTCCCTTTCCAAAGGGGATTATGCCTTTCTTATTCCTTACATACCCCATTTACATACGTTCTCGGGTCTTTCCGGGCGGCACCCGGTTTTCCGCAAGGATCGGGAGATGGTACGCAATAGAGTGTCCCGGTAAGAACCTGCAAGGGGGTAATTTTAAGGTATATAGCTCAGTGCAGAATCAGAACAGGTTCCAAGGGTCGGAAACGGGAACCCAGACAAGGCAGGCTTTGAACAAGGGAGAACTACGGTAAACAACGGTTGCAAAGAGGGAGAAATGAGTGGGGGTGGGATCTCCCTTCGCGCCCCAGTTTTCCCCCTTTGAGGGGCTTCACATAGCCATTTTTCTCTACCCCTCAGACCCGGAAATTATGAGGAGACAAAATCACCCGATCCTGAAAATACCGGAAGAGAGATAGAAGCATTCGGTTTCGGACATCCTGCAGAGAAGGGATAGCGCACCTCGTCCCATGCTTTCTCCAGCAGGTCCCGGTAATATCCTGCATCGATCCCGGATGCCGTCCATTCCGTATCGACAAGGTACCGCTTTGCATCCCGCACTACGTACGCGATCTTCATGCCGGGCGCCACCGAGATACCCTGGATCCGGTATGCGTCAAGGGCAGCTGCTTCCAGGCACCGGTGTGCATAGGAAAGACGGCTGATCCTGCGGCTCACCAGGAACTCGTTCGGATCTGCGGAATGGATACCATCCCGGTACCGCTGCCAGATAGCGCGCGAAGGCTGCTCAAGCTGCCGGAGTTCCGCGAGGGTTTTGGCACTGCTCATCAGGGTCAGAACCTCCTGTTGCATCTTCCTGATATACTTCGGCGTATCGTGCCTGCGGGCGGCAATCCCCCGGACCTTGATGCTCCCGTCATCCAGGCGGCCGAAATACCGGTTGTATGCCCCGAACTTCCCATCGACCATCGGGAGAAACGCGATCCAGGAATAGGTTTCGACCTCGGTCGGGAGGGTGGTCTCGGACTCGATGCGCGCTTTCAGGTCCCGGACCGGTTCACCCTGCACCCAGAGACAGTCCACGATCCCGTGCAGGACCCGGAAATCCATCGCTTCCGCACAATCCTTTGCCTGAAGAAGGATATCCCGGGCCCGGGCCGTGATCGCTTCGTGGACCTCGATCCGCCCGAACTTCGCGTTCTTGTATCCCGTGTACCCAAAACAGGTGACCAGCATCCACTTGAGGACAGAATCGATGCCCGTATACTTCGGATCCAGTTTCCTGAGCTGCTTGGTCTGTATTCGCATCCGGAGCACCGGATCGAGCACTTCGGCAAGGAATCCCCGGCGTTCCGGGTGCTCTATCGTTTCGGGGGAGAGGTTTTCCCGAACGATGATCGAGGGATAGAGCGAGGTGAAATCGATCTCGTAGACGTTTTCGTACACCCCGGGATCCGGCTGGAACATCATCCCCCCTTTGTCCTTCTCGCGCAGTTCCGCAAACCGCCGGACATTCTCGGCATCGCTCTTCCGGAACGGGACCGCGATTCCCCGGCGCAACGCTTCGAAGGTCTCGTAACTGCTGATGAGCGTCCCCGGGGTGAACCGGGCGACCAGGTTCGGGGAAAGGCCGCTCAGCCGGGCACCCATCAGGATCCCGGGAAGCCCGCCTTCCCGGTACACGAAACTCTGTTCCGTGTCGATCAGGACCCGACCGTCCGGGATCATCGCGCCTCCCTTGTACTCCATCCTGCCGTAACTCCAGTACGACCGGGAATCCATCCGCCGGAATCTCCCGGTCCTGCTGATAGTCGGAAAAATTCCGTAGTTCCGGGCCTCGCGGAGGATCCGGGGCATCCAGATATCCGCGTCGGGGAACAGGATCACGTGAGGATCCAGGGATTCAATGAGCGAGAAAAGATCAGAGAGGATGGTTCTCTCATCCCTGGCGAGATGCTCATCGCTGTCATAGGTGAGGTCGATTGGGGGAATGGTGCCGGTGCGGGACGGGTTGCCCCGGACCCGGATCCGGATCTGCCGGAGGTCGTACGTGAGGTCCGGGGAGAACCGGGACTCGCCCGGGTTCCCGCAGGGGAAGAGGCCATGCCCGGCAAGGTACTGCTGGTCCCGCCGGATATCCACGTTGTAGAGCTGGGCTGTACCGAATGTCTGCCGCTCGATGGCCTCGGCAACCTCCCGGCCGCCTGCCACGGAATATCCGGAGCGATCCCCGAAGACGGTCCGGAACGTGCATTCCCGGGCAGCGTATTCGTTCTCCAGGGTTTCCAGCATCTGCCAGTGGTCGTCCGGGTCGGGAAGAGAGAGGTAAAACTCGCGGGAGCAGGGGACCGTCTGGCACCGGACCGGTCCTCCCGAAGCGTCCCAGATCTCCACATCATCCCGGGCCACCGAGTCAAGAATCCACATGGACGGGATCGTTCTTCTTCATCAGTTCGACGAGGACCGAGAACATCGCGGATTCGAGGGGGTCATCGAACGCGCAGAAGCCTTCGCTGCTGTGTTTCTGTGCCAGCTCAACGAGCCGTTCCCCGTATTTCTGGTCATCCTTGCGCAGTGCCCGCGTTGCTCTCGTCCATCGGACGGCAAGGGTCTTTACTCCCATGCGGCTGCTCTCGATTGTGCGTCCCATAATATGCCTCCAGGGTGGTTTGCAAACGCGGACCGGCCGGTTTCCCTGGACGCCGTGACCTCCCCATGAGAGACGGGGTTGGTTCCGGCGGGGTCAGCAGGAAGAGCCGGTCGGCCTGGTTTGCGAGGGTACGAATGGAGCGGTCCGGGGACGATGCATACAGAATGACCATCGCCTCCTGGGCCGCTGCTTTGAGTGCACGGGTGACCTGGGCCATCAGCATGTTCCGTTCGGGATCGGTGTACAGGGTGGGATCGTGCTCCACCAGGATGACCGTATGATAGGATTCCGAGAGGATGGTGACCAGTTGGTGTGCCGTGAATGCCCGCCGCACGTCAAAGTTGGCTGTCCGGTGAATCCCGTTCAGGACCCGGGAGTAGTTCCCGCAGACGTAGAGGAACAGGAACCGTTCCAGCGCTTTGTTGGTGTTGAGCGTGGACTGGATCAGGTCGGGCGGGGCTATCACCACCGAGTAGGTCCCCGAGCGTAACGTGACGGCAAATCCAAGGTCAAGCTCCATGCCCGGGACTCTCTCAGTTTGGGGGTTATTAGGCTCAGGCTGCGGGCGGGGTGAAAGTGGAATTCACATCGGATATCATCATATCCGGACCGCAGGGGAAAGATTGATTCTCGGAAATGGGAGAGTATCTCTCCAATGTGCGGCCGGTATGCTCTGTGGGGTGTGGATCTGCTCGGGCTGCGGTCAACGTTTAACAAGGTTCCCCGCTCGGAGAACCCGGTTGTTGTCGCAGCTACGGACAGGAATCATATATGGATGATGTAAGAGGGTTTAATCTCCTCACGAATAAAAATAATAAATTTCTGATTATTCTAATCATAATAAATTGTTTCTCCGCAATCACAACATATTACTGTGCCCCAATTTCCAACTTCATACTCCGCTAATTGGCCATCTGTCATTTCCTCCCCTCCCATTCCATCCCGCAATTCATCGAATTTTATTAAATTTTTACTTCCGCACTTTGGACATTTATCAAATGGAATGAACTCTTCCATATTACCTTCCCAGTTAAAAGATCTACTTTTTCCACAGATTTTTCTACGGCTTGCTCGACCCTTTTTTTCTTCCATAGTCTAATCTCCATTATATCATATAATAAATAAAATAAATAATTAATAAATATAAATCCTAACTAATATAGATTTGGACTATATGTATACTGTATCTTAAATCCGACATTCGGCAGAAAAATTTTCAGACATAATATTTTTCAAATTCCGGACCGAACAACCGAAGAATCTGGTTGGTCTCATCATTAACATTCATGACGTGGCAATGGACACTATCATCAATCCGTTC
>Ga0209749_1000781_pt1 | contig 36887 bp, 36 predicted proteins | sample EPASupsiteSAE347_FD_187267 | JGI IMG/M metagenome (GOLD analysis project Ga0209749, IMG submission 187267) | Bioremediated contaminated groundwater from EPA Superfund site, New Mexico - Sample SAE3-47 (SPAdes) (version 2) | ecosystem: Environmental > Aquatic > Deep subsurface > Groundwater >...
ACCAGGGTTTTCACGGCTAGTTCTCCCAGTTTTTTAATCTTCTGTCGCATTTCTCTCCTCCGATTTAAAAGAAATAAAAAGAACCTGCCTTTTTTTTCGCTGCCCTCCCCCTGTTTTCCTCCTTAATTATAAAAAAAAAGGGAAGAACCTGTTTTCTTTAAGAAAGACGGATTTCCCCTTCCCCGGAAAACCTTTTCGGTTAATTTAGCAACCTGGATTCCAATCTGCTCCCTTGAGCGACCAAGAAAAGGTATTTTGCAGGGTGCGTGGAATTTAGGGCGGGTTTCAAACCCGCCCCGCCCAAAGGAGGTAGCTTATGAAAAAGATCCTGCTTATCACCCTGGCCTTTCTGCTTTTAAGCGCAGGCGCCCAGGCCCGCTCCGTCCAGGTCAACGTCCGCGAGCACACTCTCGGAAACGGGATGCGCGTCCTCATTCTTCCTAAACGCGATGCGCCGGTGGCGGCCGCCTTCATCCAGTTCAGAACCGGAAGCGTCAACGAGCGCCCGGGCATCACCGGAGCCTCGCACCTCCTGGAACACATGATGTTCAAAGGTACGAAGATCTTCGGGACCACCGATTACCGGGCCGAGGCGCCCATTCTTCGGGAAATTGACCGGCTGGCGGCCCTGATGGAAAAAGAGCAGGCAAAGCTCCTGACCGCTTATGGGAAGGGAGATCCCGGGAAAGTTTCGGCGCTCAAACAAAAAATAATGGCCCTGATCGAGAAGGAGCGAAAATACATCGTAAAAGATGAGCTCTGGTCCACCTACCAGAAAAACGGCTGCGAGACCCTCAACGCCTCCACCGGAAACGACACGACTCAATACTACGTGGAGCTTCCAGCCAACCGCCTCGAACTCTGGGCGCTGATGGAGTCGGATCGAATTAAAAACGCCGTATTCCGCGAGTTCTACTCGGAGCGGGACGTGGTGCGCGAGGAGCGCCGCCTGGGCATCGAGACCCGTCCCGAAGGCCTCCTTTGGGAAAAATTCACGAGCACCCTGTTTGAGGCCACCCCTTACCGCTGGCCGGTAGTCGGCTATGCCTCCGACATCGAGACGATGAAGCGGGAGGAAGTCGCGGCGCACTTTAAGACCTATTACGCCCCGAACAACGCGGTGGCCGTCATCGTGGGAGACGTGCAGGAAGACCAGGTGATGGCGCTCATGAAAAAATACTTCGAGCCGATTCCGGCCCAGAATCCCCCGCGGCCGGTATTCACCAGAGACGAGACGCAGTGCGGGGAAAAGCGCATCGAGGTGGAATTCGACGCCAAGCCGTCCCTTGAGATCGGATTTCACGGCCCGCTCTTCGGCTCTCCCGACCAGTACGCCCTCGAGATCATCGGACGGATTTTATCCTGGGGGAGAACCAGCCGCTTCTACCAGGAACTGATTGAAAAGCACCCGCTGGCCATGACGGCCGACGCCTACAACATTGACATGACCTATGGAAATTTTTTCGTCATCGAGGCCCTTCCCAAAGCCCCCCATTCCTCACGCGAACTCGAAGAGGCCGTCTATGCCGAGCTGGAAAAATTAAAGACCGAGCCCGTCTCCCAGTGGGAGCTTGAAAAGGTCCGCAACCAGATGGATGCCGATTTCGTGCGCGGCCTGGAGGACAACATGGATCTGGCCCGGATGCTGGCCTCCGCCAAAACCCGGACCGGCGACTGGCGTAATTTCGACGAACGCGAGAAATATGCCCGGGTGACGCCCGAAGACATCATGCGCGTCGCCGGGACTTATTTTATCAAAACCAACCGGACCGTCGCCGAACTCGTGAGCAAGAAGAAGGAGAAATAAAAGAGTGAAGAGAGAATTCAGAATCCAGAATCCAGAATCCAGAAGGAGGAAGACGGGCGCCGGAAGCGGCCCGGGCGCCTTGCTGCTTATTTTCCTGACATTATGTTTTTCAAATGCGGCCCTGGCGGCGGAAGAGCCCGTCTCGCCGGGATCCCGCCTGATCGGGAAGATGCGCATTCAGCCCATCAAGGTCAACCTCCCCCGCGTGGGAGCCGGCATCGAGCGGGTCGTCCTCCCGAACGGCATGATCCTCTTTCTGCGCGAAGACCACACCCTGCCCCTGATCACGGCGGATGCCGTCATCAGAACCGGCGCCCTCTACGAGAAGAAAGAGGAGCATGGCGTCGCCCGGCTCACCGGCACGCTTCTTCGCACCGGAGGCACGGCGACCCTCTCGCCTGACGAGATCAATCGTCGTCTCGAATACATCGGAGCGGAAATAGAAACCTCCATCGGAATGGAGTACGGCACGGCCTCCCTCGATGTCCTCTCCGGAGACTTTGAGAAAGCCTTTCCCATTTTCAACGAGATCCTCATGAAACCGGCCTTTTCTCAGGAGAAGCTGGAACTGGCCAGAGGTCAGATCAAAGAAGCACTCCGGCGCAGAAACGACAACCCCCAGGGAATATCCCTGCGGGAATTCAACAAGATAGTCTACGGCGACCATCCCTCAGGGTGGGAGCTTGATTGGGACGTCGTCAAAAATATCTCCCGCGACGACCTCATCCGCTGGCATGAACGATATTTTCACCCGAACAACATCATGCTGGCCGTCTGCGGCGATTTTAAATCAGATGAAATGATCGCCCGGATAAAAGACGCCTTCCGCGAGTGGAAAAAGGCGGATCCGGCCCTGCCCGCCGTCCCCAAGGTCACCAGGGCTTGCCCCTCCGGCGTTTTCATCGTAGAAAAAGACATCCCCCAGACCTATATCCGCCTGGGGCACCTGGGAGTGTCCCGCAACAACCCGGATCAGTACGCCATCTCGCTGATGAACTACATCCTGGGAGGCGGGAGCTTCAATTCGCGAATCATGCAGAAGGTGCGCTCGGACGAGGGCCTGGCCTACTCCTGCTCCAGTAATTTTTCGACCAGCACCCAGGAGACGGGGACCTTTGAGGCCTCCTGTCAGACCAAGGGTCCGACGACCCACCGCGCGACGGCTCTTATAAAGGGGGAAATTGAAAAGATCGCAAAATCGCCGGTCACTGAGTCGGAACTGGCCTGGGCCAAAGATTCCTACAGCAACAGTTTCGTTTTCACGCTGGCGCCGCCACGAAGAATGCTGATAAACACCCTGCTCCTGGAATACCGGGACATGCCGCCCGACTACTACCAGAATTATCTTAACAACATCCGAAAGGTCACCCGGGCCGATATCCTGCGAGTGGCCAAAACCTACCTGCATCCCGAGGCCATGACCATCCTGCTGGTCGGAAAGCCATCCTCCTTCGAAAAATCCTTTGAAGACATGGGCGCGGTCAATATAATAAAACTCACGGATTTTCCGGAAAACGAAAAGTAAGGCGGAAAAGTTGGAAGTTCTCATTGCCTCACAGGCCGGATTCTGCTTCGGGGTAACCAGGGCCCTTGAATTGGCTTTGGCCGCCCGGGAACCTCCCATCTACACCCTCGGTCCCCTGGTGCACAATCCACTGGTTATCAATCAGTTGAAAGAGCGCGGGATCCACCCCGTATCCTCGGTGGAAGAGATCCGGGAAGGCTCTCTTTTGATTCGCACTCACGGGGTCCCCCCCGCCATAATCGAGGAAGCCCGGGAAAAAAATCTGCGGGTAATAGACGCCACCTGCCCACTGGTCAAAAAAATTCACGGCATCGTAAGGAACCTGAGGGAGGAGGGCTACCGCGTGGCCGTCATCGGCCACAGCCGCCACCCGGAGGTACAGGGAATTCTGGGATACAGCGGAGAAGGCTCCATCGTGATTGAAAAGGAGGAGGAAGCGGCCGCCCTCCCCTTCCAGAAAAAGCTCGGAATCGTGGTCCAGACGACCGAACTTACGGAAAATTTTCATAAAATAGCCATCCGCCTGCTGGAACGGGCCGAAGAATGCCGCATCTTCAACACAATCTGCTTTGCCACCCAGGAGCGCCAGCGGGCCGCCCTGGAACTGGCCATGATCGTTGATCTCATGATAATCGTGGGAGGAAAAAACAGCTCCAATACCAGGAAACTCCTGGAGATAAGCCAGGAGACGGGCACGACGACCTACCTGGTGGAATCGGCTGAAGAACTGGAGCGCGGATGGTTCTCAGGGAAAAAGAAAATCGGCCTCACGGGAGGCGCCTCCACCCCCGATGAGGCGATTCACCGAGTGAAAAGGATGGTGGAATCTTTTGGAAATACCGGTTTATAGGGACATCCTTGAAGAAAATGACCTTAAGGCGAAGGCCAACAGCGATCTGTTTAAAAAATTTTCCATCCTGACGATCAACCTCATGGCCTCACCGGGAGCGGGCAAGACCGCGCTCCTGGAGCGCACCATCGAAGAGCTGAGTCCCTCGATGCGGATGGCCGTAATCGAGGGCGACCTGGCCACCAACCTCGATCAGGAGCGAATCAGAAAGCATGGCGTTCCCGCCGTCCAAATCAATACCGGGAGCGGGTGCCACCTGAGGGCGGACATGGTAAGCGAGGCCTTGGAGGAAATCCCCCTCGCCGGGCTGGACATGCTCTTCATAGAAAATGTCGGCAACCTTATCTGCCCGGCTGAATTCCGCCTCGGAGAGGATCTGCGGGTGATCCTGGCCAGCGTCCCCGAAGGCGAAGAAAAGCCGCTGAAATACCCGGTCATGTTCCGGGAGGCGGACGCCGTCGTCCTGAACAAGATAGACCTTCTGCCCTATGTCCCGTTCAATCGGGAGGCTTTTTTATGCAACCTCTATTCAATTGCGCCAAAAGTCCCGCTGTTTTCCCTCTCCTGCCGGACGGGAGAGGGGCTCCCGGCGTGGATTGAGTGGCTGAAGTTACAAAGAGGCCTTATACGCCGTGCATGAACTGGCCGTCACGGAAAATATTCTGAAGGTGGCCATTTCGGAGGCCGAACGGAACGGGGCCCGGCGGATCACGAAAATAAAGCTGCGAATCGGCGCCTTCACCATGGTCGATCCCGAGTGTGTCCGCTATTATTTCTCCCTCATCGGGAAAGACACCATGGCCCGGGAGGCCGTCCTGGAAGTGAAAAAAACACCCCTCCGCCTTCGCTGCCGCGCCTGCTCCGGGGAGCTTGAAATTCCCGAAGAAGACCTGCCCCTCTTCGCCTGCACCTCCTGCGGGAGCACGGAAGTTGAAATCCTGAGCGGCCGGGAGCTCTTCGTCGAAAGCATCGAGGTGGAAGACTAGAGCCCAGGGTCAGACCTTGACTTCATGCTCCAAATAATTACAGATTACGCAGAAAGAAAAATATAAAAATATTTCCGGAGGTGATGTTCATGAACTGTATTTTCTGCAGAATTGCCGCTGGTGAGATTCCTGCCAATATCGTCTATAAGGATGAGTACATGGTCTGTTTCAGGGATCTTAATCCCCAGGCTCCTGTGCACGTCCTCATCATTCCCAGGAAGCACATCGTAAGCCTGGGGGAGACGGAGGCGGAGGACCATAAGATCCTTGGCCACATAATGGAGAAGGTCCGAACCCTGGCTACCGAGCTCGGCCTTATGGATGGCGTGGATGGCGGCTTCCGCCTTGTTTCCAACTGCGGGGAGGAGGCCGGCCAGAGCGTCCTGCACCTCCACTTTCATCTCATGGGCGGTCGCCGCTTCTCCTGGCCTCCGGGCTAGTTTTGCTGCCAACCTTATTAGTTTGGAGCATGAAGTCAAGGTCTGACCCTGGTTTTAGAATGCGTCCTTGATTAGCTCCACCCGTGGCGGACTGCTCTCGTCGAAGACGATGGAAACGACGTCAAAGCGGCAGAAGACGTCCCCCAGGCGCTTTTCTTTCAGGTAATACTGCGCCAGGTTTCTTAATTTTGCGCGCTTTTTCGCGGAAACGGCCTCCTTGGGCTCCCCGAAGGAAGTGCCGCTGCGGGTTTTTACTTCCACGAAGACGAGGTGGCCGGATTCCTCGGCGACCATATCAATCTCTCCGAGGGGAGTTTTGTGGTTCCGGCATAAAATGCGATAGCCCTGCTTCCGGAGAGTTTTTTCAGCCAGTTCCTCGCCCTTTTTCCCCAGTTCCAGATGCCCTCCCAGGCTCCTCACTCCTCCCCAGCGATGAGGGGGTCAGGTCTGACCCCTATTTGGCATTCGAAAACCGGCCTGAACGACATGCGGTGAATGGGACAGGGACCGCGCCTTTGCAGCGCCTCCAGGTGCTCCGCCGTGCCATAGCCCTTGTGCCCGGCAAAACCGTAACCGGGATAGCTTTCATCCATCTCCCGCATCACTTTGTCCCGGGCCACTTTGGCCAGGATTGAGGCCGCGGCGATGGAGAAACTCAGGCGGTCCCCCTTGACGATGGCCCGTTGGGCCGCCCCGGCATCCTTAAGAATAAAAGTCCCGTCAATCAGGAGATAATCCGGACGCATCTTAAGCGCTCTTAAGGCCCGGGTCATGGCCAGGAGAGAGGCCTGAAGTATATTTATCTCATCAATGACCGAAGGCTCTACAAAGGAAATCGCGTAGTCCAGGGAATGCTCTTTAATTTTTTCCGCGAGAGCCTCCCGCCTGGCAGGAGTGAGCAGCTTGGAATCCTTCAGTCCCTCGACCGGTTGAACTTCACCGAAAATAACGGCCGCGGCGGCGACCGGCCCAGCCAGGGGGCCCCTTCCCGCCTCGTCAATACCGGCAATCACCTGGAATCCCTCAGCTCTGGCCGCATTTTCAAATTTATTCATTCGTTTATACCAGGGGTCAGACTCCTTTTGAATTTAGCGGGGTCAGACCCCCCAGGCTCCTCCAGAGTAAGCCTCCCGAATTTCCCATCCCTGAAACTCCTGAGAACGCAGAGCGAGGTCTTTTTTACATCGGGAATTCCCCCCCGCATAAGAAAACCCCGCTCCCTCCCGAACTTTTCCAGGATTTCCGACGGCGACATTTCCGCCCTGAACGGGATCCGGCCCCTTGAGGCGAGCAGGCCGAGGAGTCGGGAGGCCACCTCTTCCATGGGGAAAAGATCGTCAGGTATGCAGCCGGCCGCAGCCAGGAGCCAACCCGCCTCCGGGGAATTTATCTTCGGCGGGAGAATTCCCGGCGTATCCAGGACATCGAGCCCGAGCTCGGTGTGCAGCCACTGTTTCCCCCTGGTCACCCCCGGCTTTCTTCCGGTCAGCGCCCGCCCCCCCCCGGCCAAAAGATTGGTGAGGGTGGATTTTCCGACATTGGGAATCCCCGCGACCAGGAGTCGCAGGGATTCATTTTTTAAACCCCGCTCCCTCCGCCTCGCCATGACGGCGGCTTTGAGCTCCGAAATGGCCTTGTTTAACAGGCCTATTCCCTTCTTCTTCGCGGCACTCAGGGGAACGGCAGGACGAGATTCTTTTTCAAAACGGGAAATCCAGCGGGCGGTTGCCTCTTCTTCAGCCAAATCGGCTTTGTTAAAAACAAAAAGAACTTTTTTTTCGGCGGAAATATCCTCGATGTTCGAGGGGAGCGAGGCCCGGGGCATTCTGGCGTCGCACACCAGAAGAAGAAGATCCGCAAGCTTAAGATCGGCTTTAAGCGCTCTTATCGCCTTGGCCATATGCCCGGGAAACCAATGAAACACAGGGTCAGACCTTGACATTATGCTCTAATTTCCTCCGCAGGCGAAATGCATCTGCCGATGCGTGAAAAAGACGCGATAGTCAAGAAAACAGAAAAGTTAGAGCATAATGTCAAGGTCTGACCCTGTGGTGCTACCGCAAAACCCGAGCCCGAAAGTTATTCGGCAAAAGGGGCCAGAAAATGACAAAAGCCTTGCCTACGATGTTTTTCCGGGGAACCACACCCCAGAAGCGGCTGTCTTCGCTGTTGTTACGGTTGTCTCCCATGGCGAAAAAACAGCCATCCGGAACTTTTACCTCCGGGAAATCCCCGTAGATGGACTCGGCGACATAGGGCTCATTCAGAGCTTCCCCGTTGCGATATACCTTGCCATGCTCCACCTTGATCGTATCTCCGCCGACCCCGATGACCCGCTTGATGTAATCCTTCCCGTCGGCATGAGCCTCCGCCGGGGGGATAAAGACCATGATGTCGCCTCTGGATGGAGGATGAAAACGGTAGATGAACTTGTTCACCAGGATGAAATCCCGGATTTTCAGGGTCGGCTCCATGGAGCTGGAGGGGATATAGAATGTCTGAACCACAAAATTTATGAGCAGCAGGGCCGTGACCCCGGCAATGATAATGGAATCGAGGGTCTCATTGAGGCCCTTGAGTTTTCCGTCGAACCTGGCCAGCGCTTCGGGCTGATCCGCAAGTTTCAATTTCTGGCTTCTCTGCCTGAGATATATGAGCCCCCGAATGACGGCCAGAACTACAATAATGGCGCCGAGCTGGTAAGGGCTCAATCCCTGAGCTCCTTCACCTTGGCTGCTTTACCGACCTTGCTGCGCAGGTAATAGAGGCGGGATCTGCGCACGTCCCCGCGCCGGACGACCGTGATTTTATCCACCCGCGGAGAGTGGATGGGAAGCGTCCTTTCGACGCCGACGCCGTGAGAAATCTTCCTTAAGGTAAAAGTCTCGCGCAGACCTGCATTCTTTCTTTCGATACAGATCCCTTCGAAGGCCTGAAGCCTCTCCTTGCCGCCCTCGACGACCTTTATCTGAACTTTGACCGTGTCTCCGGGGCGGAATTTCGGAATCTCCGACTTCATCTGTTCTTTTTCAAGCAAAGCTATGTAATCCATAACCGTTTCTCCTTCCAGCAGGGCATTGTTTCCAGATTATAGCACAAGGCCCAAAAGTGCGCAAGTAGGGGCGACGCATGCGTCGGCCGACACCGAAATGGGGCGCCCCTATGAGGCAGGCGACTCGGGGAAGGCGTCAATGATCACCTCGCAGGGCAGCTTCCGGAGGATGGACTCCGAAGTCCTCCCGATGAGATTCTCAATGGCCCAGGCCCTGGGCCGGATGCCCATGACGATGAGCTGAAGATCCTCGTCCCGCACGATCTGGGCCAGCTTGTCGGCCGCGCTCCGAGAACGATCCATCCGCATTTGAGAGGGAAGGCCGTGTACGTCCACGATTGATCTCGACCGCTCCAGAATCTCTCTGCCTTTTCTGTCCTCCTCGGGCATCGGGGCGTCCAGCGGCAGAGAGAGCGGAATTTCAACCACATAGGTCAGCAGAATCTCGGCCCTCTGCGGAAGGCCGATCCGGCAGGCCAGCTCGACACCGCGATTGGAGTAATCAGTCCCCATGACCGGCACCAGGATGGTCTTGATGGCGCCGACCGAGCGCCAGACTCTGGCCGTCGCCTCCGAGACCGCCCTGGGGACGTGAAGCATCCACCATAAAAGCCCACCCATGGAGAGAGCAAAGAGGAGGGCGAGCAGGATCCCTAAGGCCGTCATGTGAACTTCCTGGGGCGGCACGTCTTCACCTCCTCCTGAAATAGAGCCAGACGAAGTAAAGGCGGTAAATGCCGAAAAGAAGGAGCGAAACACCCAATAGGAGACCCGGGATACTGAAATAACCCCTGGTCAGGTTGTTCAGTATAAAGAGGCCCAGAGCCACCATTATTACGGAGAGGACGCTCCGGTAGGCATCACGGAAAGTCATTTTCTCAGGTAATTCCAACTTTTTATTACTCATTTTCTTTGAACTTCAACCCCTTTTTCAATTGTCGATCCCGCTCCTTCAAAGCCTGCCGGTACTGCTCCAGCATATCGAACTCCTCGGCATCCCTGAGAACTTCCATCTGGTGGCCCGCCCAGTCGCGCCTGACGCTGCCGAATACCGGCAAACCGTGTTTTTTCCGGTACCAGACATAATAGATCAGGCAGAGGAGGACCCAGGCCGGCCCGGCGATCCTCCCGATGGCATGGGTCAGTATGACCTCAAAAAGAATGGTGAGCACCCCCAGCATCCCGATGACCCCGAGGACGGGAAACTCGACGGGAGTTCCCCGGTAGTTAATCTTGAGATTGAGAGGCATTTTGTAGGGCCTGGGGATGCACGGATCGGAAAAGCGAAGCTTGATGAGGGAGATGAAGACCAGCGTGTAGCCCATCGTGGCCCCGAAAGCGTACATATTGCCGAGGGTATCCATGGCATTGGGCGTGAGAAACGAGAGAACCGTCTGAACCACTGCTATGATGGAGAAGACGGCGATTGTCCGCACCGGGGTATGAAAGCGTGGGTGCACCTGCTCGAACCACTTGCTCAGGCAATCGAAGCGGCTCATGGAGTAAGTGACCCTCGAGGCGCTCATGACGCCGGAATTGGCCGATATCAGGAGTATGGTGAAGCCCAGGACGGCGGCCAGGGGCCCCGCGATGATCCCCACGAAGGGAATTATATTGGCCAGGGCCGCTATGGGATCGCCCATGCGATCCCTGAAGTACTGCCAGGGTTCGAGTCCTCCCGGCACCTGGAGGCCGAGACCGAGAGTGGAGAAGGCCGTGGCGAAGATAAAAACGGTGAAAATAAGGGTGATGGAGGAACGGGGGACGATGGTGGCCGGGCGCCTGGTCTCCTGGGCCGCCTGGGAGATGGACTCCAGGCCCACAAATGAAATGATGGCCAGAGAGGAGCCGTACATGAACTGGCTCAGAGTGGGCATCTGGGTCTGCCACTGGTGAAGGAGGATCTCCGGCCTCCAGGCCAGGATGAATCCGAGGACGATGATGCCCGACTCAAAGACGATGTCCACGATTCCCAGGATCTCGTTTAAGAGGGAAGATTCTTTCATCCCCTTGATGTTGAGGAGTATGAGGGCCAGGATGAGGATGAGCGACTCCAGGCACCAGATCACGTTGACGTTATGGAAAGGGCCGAAAGATACGGCGCATTTCTGGAAGGCCGGGAAGAAAAAGTTCAGGTAGCCGGCCGCCCCCACCGAGAAGAGGGCGATATCAATGGTGTAATCGAGAAGGAGGGCCGACCCGGCCAGGAATCCGCAGAAATCGCCCAATCCCCGCATGGTGAAGAACTGGCCGCCGCCGGCGATGGGGTAGGTGGAGGAAAGCTCGGTGTAGGCCAGGCCGATCAGAACATAGACCAGTCCCGCCATGGCAAAGGCTATGTTGGTGGCCCCCTGGGCGGCGGCCATCACCAGGCCCAAAGCCACGCAGACATCGGCCCCGACGTCCGCAAAGCCCCACATATAAGAGCCCCAGACCGTGACGTCGCGGCGTAGTTCAGCCTTAGGTTCGTTTTTTATCTCGTCAGCCACGCGCTGCCGCCTTGTAACCTGGGGTCAGACCCCATTAGTGAGACCACGACGGGTCCGAAGAATCGTCGAATCCCGTCTTTAGGATCCGGAGTTCCCCGGAGCCCGCATTTACAATCCGGAGGCTGAAACCCTGCTTGTCCTCGCTCCTGAAGACGATGAATTTTCCATCGGGGCTCCAGGATGGCATCTTGCAGGAATAGGGCCCGGCCGCAACCAGCTTTTTAATAATCTTTCCGTCCGAGGTCATGAGCCACAGGGCCCCGTCTCTTTCGAAAACCACTTTTTTCCCGTCCGGCGAGAGGGCCGGGTAGCCGGCGTCTGAAGTGAGAACCCGCAGAGAGGCCGGCGGAGAACCCGGAGGCCTAACTTCGGCCCGGGCCGCCATCCCCTCCTGGTAGTTCCCGGCAAAACATACGAAAAAGCTCCCATCGCGGGAAAAAGAAGGCCCCCAGGCGTAGGGTTTCCCTCTGGCTAAAACCCGCTGAGCCCCGCCGTTTAAGGAGACGGCGCAGATCGCCTTTTCGTCCAGCGAGCCGAAGGCGATCCCGGCTTTCCCGGGCAGGAAGGCCGGGCGCTCCGCCGCATCGGTGCGGGTGGGAATAAGAGCCGCCCCTCGCCCGTCGGAGGCCATCATCCAGAGCTGTTCCCCACGCAGAAATATAATTTTCGTCCCATCCGGCGACCAGGCGGGGTAGGAGCATTTTCCGAAGCGGGTGAGCCGGGAATTTTGAGCCCCGTCGGGATGGATGACCCAGACATCCCCCGCGTGGATATAGGCAATTTTTCCCGACGCGGCCACCGGGGCTCCCCAGGCGGAGATCGAAAATCCCAGCAGGCAAACAAAGATAAGGAAAACTAATTTCCGCATTTGATTCACCCCTCAGTCAAGCTGATGCGCCGGAAGATTTCTTTCCTTTTGCAACTTATTCCGGATTCCGGCTTCCGACTTCCGGATTCTTATTATATTCCCTCAGCTCGCTCCGCCAGTAGCCATAGCAGAAATATATGCCGAGACCTATGGCAAGCCAGATGCCGAAACGCATCCAGGTCCGCACCGGGAGGCTCACCATCAGGGCCAGGCTGAAGAGAATGCCCAGGATGGGGGTGGCTGGAAACCAGGGAGCCATGAAACCCGTTTTCTGCCCGGCCCGCTTCTTCCTCAGGAACAGGACGCCGAAACAGACCAGGACAAAGGCGAAGAGCGTGCCGATGTTGGCCATCTCGGCTACTATTTCAATTGGGGTAAAGGCCGCTGCGATGGCCACGAGGCACCCGGTGACGATGGTGGTGAGATAGGGCGTCTGAAATTTGGGGTGTATCTTCGCAAAAAACTTGGGGAGAAGTCGATCGCGGGACATGGAGAAGAAGATCCGCGGCTGGCCCATGAGCAGCACCAGAAGAACGCTGGTGATGCCGCAGACGGCGCCTACGGAAAGGAGCGCCGAGGCCCACTCCTGGTGAATGACATTCAAGGCATAGGCCAGCGGGGCCCCGGACAGGGAACCCAGGTCGCTTATCTTAAGGCTCCCGTCACAGCGCACGATCCCGGTGAAGACGGCGGAGACCGCCATGTAGAGGACGGTGCAGATGACGAGGGAGGAGATGATTCCTATGGGGAGGTCCCGCTGGGGATTCTTGGCCTCCTCGGCGGTGGTGGAGACGGCGTCGAAGCCTATGTAGGCAAAGAATATGATGGCCGCGGCGGTCATCATGCCGGAGAGCCCCCCGAAGCCCTCGGGATACTTTCCTCCGAACATCTCCACCAGCACCTTCATCAGGGGCCACTCGTAAATATTACCCAGGATCTCCTGGGAGGGAATGTGCGGAGGAATGAAGGGATGCCAGTTGGCGGTCTTTATGAAAAATATGCCCAGGCCGATGAAGAAGAGGGCTATCGAGACCTTGATTATCACCACGACGCCGTTGACGTTGGCGCTCTCCTTGACTCCTATTGTGAGAAGCGCCGTGATGAGGAGGACTATCACCGCCGCAAAGACGTTCATCAGTCCGTGAGGATGCTGGGGATCGCGTATGAAGACCATCCATTCCGGAAGATCAATACCGATCTTGAGCAGGAGGTTATTGAAGTAATTGGACCAGCCGATGGCCACGGCGCTGGCCGAGACCGCGTATTCCAGTATGAGATCCCAGCCGATTATCCAGGCGACCAGCTCTCCCAACGTGGCGTAGGCGTAAGTGTAGGCACTTCCGGCCACCGGAATGAGGGAGGCGAATTCGGCGTAGCAGAGGGCGGCGAAGGCGCAGGCCAGGCCGGAGATGATGAAGGACAGCATGATGGCCGGCCCGGCGTACTTGATGGCCGCGACGCCCGTCAGGACGAAGATGCCGGTCCCGATGATGCACCCGATGCCGATGGCGGTGAGATCAATGGCCGAGAGCGCCTTTTTAAGCCTGTGTTCGCCCTCATGGGCGTCGGACACCAGCTTTTCGATGGGCTTGGTCTTCATCATTTCTTTCAGCATCGCAACCTCCCGGAAAATGAGTTCCGGTGTATTTCTTCCTCTTCATCTATTCTCCTTCCGGAAACTCTGGAGGAGACCATCCCTTCATTCCAGAATAAAACCGTATGGAAGGCCTGGAAAAAAACACCCTCTCCGGGATCGAAGTCTATATCCGCGCCCGCTATCCACTCCTCACCATCGTCTCCTGGGAGGAGGAGCGGGTGGAAGAGGCCCTAGCCTCCCTGGCGGCCAGACTCAACAAAAAACTTTTTTTCTGGTCGGTCACCCGCGGCCTCCATGCCCAAGGCGAGGCCATGCAATCCCAGCGTCGCTCTTTCTCACCAAACACCACCGATCCCCTTGAAGCTCTCGAGGAAATTTTCAAATTCGTGGACGCGGCCATTTTTTTATTCAAGGATTTCCATCCCTACCTCCGGGATCCGGCCGTCATCCGGAAGCTCCGGGAGGTCACCCGGCACCTCCGGAGCAGCCACAAGACCCTGATCTTTGTCTCACCCACCATGGGAATCCCCCTGGAACTCGAAAAGGATATCACGGTCGTGGACTTTCCCCTTCCGGCCCTGCCCCAGCTCCAGATCCTCCTGGACTCCATCCTGGAACAGGTGCGGGAGTCGGCAAAAAAAAATATCACCATTGAAGAGGCGACCAGGGAACGCCTCCTTAAGGCAGCCCTGGGCCTTACCCTGAAGGAGGCCGAAAATTGCTTTGCCCGGGCCCTGGTGCTCCGGGGAAAACTCTCCGACGAGGAGCTCGGCATCATCCTGACGGAGAAAGAGCAGGCCATCCGCAAGAGCGGCCTCCTCGAATACTACCGCACGGACACTTCAATCGCCGGAGTCGGGGGCCTGGACAACCTCAAGGAATATTTTGAAAAACGCTCCCAGGCCTTCACGGAAAAGGCGCGTCTCTTCGGCCTTCCGCCTCCGAAGGGAGTGCTCCTCATAGGAGTGCAGGGCTGCGGGAAGAGCCTCTGTGCCAAGGCCATCTCCCGGGAGTGGTCGCTTCCGCTCCTGCGCTTCGACGTCGGCAAGGTCTTCGCCAGCCTGGTGGGCTCCTCGGAGGAGAACATCCGGAGAGCCATCGCCATCGCCGAATCCGTCGCCCCGGCCCTTCTGTGGATAGACGAAATAGAAAAGGCCTTTGCGGGAACCTCTTCCTCTCACCTTTCGGATGCGGGCACCACTTCCCGCGTCTTCAGCACTTTCCTCACCTGGCTCCAGGAAAAAACCGCCCCCGTCTTCGTCATGGCCACGGCCAATAACATCTCCATCCTGCCGCCGGAGCTCCTCAGGAAAGGCCGCTTCGATGAAATTTTCTTCGTGGACCTCCCTATCCAGCCGGAGCGGGAAGAAATCTTCAGGATCCATATCCAGAAAAAGGGGAGAGAGCCGGCGAAATTCGACCTGCCGCGCCTGGCCGCCGAGTCAAAGGGCTTCTCCGGGGCCGAGATAGAGGAGGCCGTGGTAAGCGGCCTCTACGAGGCTTTCTACGGGGGAGAGGAATTGACCGAAGAGCACATAATAACGGCCATCAGGGAGACCGTCCCCCTCTCGCGAACCATGATGGAAGACATCCAGCGCCTCCGCGAGTGGGCCAAAGAGCGGGCCCGGCGGGCCACCCGCTACGAGAGCGATACTTAAATTCCGCAAGGAGGGGAAATATGTCTCTGGTATTCGTGGTCATTCCGGTAGTCATGGCTTATCCGGCCCTGCTGGCCGCGGCGGCGGCCGTGGCCTCGGCCGCCGGCTTCACCCTGGTGGAACAATCGGCCAAATCCATCGCCGACCTCGGATCCTCCCGCCGTGAGTGCGAAGAGATAGAGATGGAATCCCGGGAGGAACTTTCAAAAATCCTGGAAGCGGAGGGCGGCTTCACCCTCGAAAAGGAGGATCTTCACTTCACATTCGCCCGTTCGCGGGAAAGCGGTAAAGTCAGCATGCTGGTCTCGGGCGGAAAAGACCGCTCCCGGGAGGAACTTAAAACCCTGGGAAAAGAGCTCATGAACAGCATCCTCCAGAGGTACGCCTATGACCGGCTCATGCAGGAACTGAAAAAGGAAGGTTTCCAGGTCGTACGCGAGGATAAGGAAGAAGATCGGACTATCCACCTTAAAGTACGGAAATGGTGACACGCCAAGGTTTTTCCCTTCTGGATTCACCATGGCATTAGGAGGAGAGAGCGGCCATAGACAGATTTAAATTTATCGAGTTTCCGGATGATTCCGAAAAAAAATCGGAAGGGGCCGATCCTTCAGGCGCCGGGAAAAAAACGCCGGAAAAAGATCAGTACTTCCACCTCCGGGAAGCTGAAAAGAAATACCGGGAAGGGGATTTCGAAGAGGCCCTGCGCTCCTACTCGAAGGCCCTGAGCCTGGATTCATCCCTTATTTCAGCCTGGGAGGGGCAGGTCCGCTGCTTGATTGACCTCGATGAATACCGGGAGGCCGAAGTCTGGCTGAACAAGGCCCTGGGGCTCTACCCGAAAAATCCCGGTCTCCTCTCCGCCAGAGCCTGGTCCCTCGCCCTCTCGGGGCGAACTTCCGAGGGCCTGGCCGCCTCCGACGAGGCCCTGGCCGGGAAAGCCGCCGACCTGCCTTTCGGCTGGCTGGATCGGGGAGCGGTGCTCCTCTCTCAAGGCAGCGAGGACACCGCCCGGTCGAATTTTGAGAAAGCCCTCGAAGAGCACCCGGACGACTGGTTCTTCCTGATGCGCGTCGGTATGCTCTACCAGCGGCACGGAAGGAGCGCGCTGGCCCTGGACTTCTATCTTAAAGCCTCCGGGCTGGCCCCCGCCGTGCCCTTCCTCTGCTACCGGCTGGGGCAGGCCTGGCAGGCCCTGGGGAACCAGGCCCGGGCGAAGGCCGCCTTCGAGCGGGCCCTGGAAATTTCGCCCCACTACCGCCCGGCCTTCGAGGCCCTGGTGGCGCTCAACAACCGGTCCGGCGGAGGCATTTTCCGGACAATCGCGGATTTTTTCACAAGAAAGAAGTGAGCATATGGCCGGGAAAGCGGAACTGGACATCGCCATCTCCCCGGAGGGGGAGGTCAAAGTGCACGTCCGTGGAATCAAGGGCAAAGGGTGCCTCGAAATCATGAAAAAAATAGAGAAAGAACTGGGCTCCGTCAGCGAGCGGAACTACACGTCGGAGTACTATGAGCCTGAAGAAGACGTCCACATCCGCCGCCGCGTCTGAGACGCCGTCGGAGGCCCTTCCTTCCGTCGAAGCGGAGATCCTGGTTGAGCCGGACGGTTCGGTTTGCTTCATTTCTCTTTTTTCCGGGCTCCTGCCAGTGGCCTCGGCTCTCGACCCGGAGCTTGCGCTGCGCTTCCAAAATGTCATGAAAAATAACCCGACGTCATGAGATGCCCCAACTGCCATTTTGAAAACATCGAGGGGGAGGAGCGCTGCTTTCGGTGTCATGGCTTTCTCGGCCAGGTCCCGGCAGAAAATCTCATGCCCCCAAGAAGAAAAGAGGCTCCGGCGGCCTCTCGTCTCTATAATATCCTGAGCGATTTTCGAAAATTCTCATATCGCTTAAGGCTGAACGAGGCCGTCGAATTCGGGAGGCCGGTCTTCTTTCTCATCCCGCCACTGGCCTCCCTCATCATCCCGGGACTCGGGCAGGTATTGAACCGCCGTTACGGGAAGGCCCTCCTCTTTTTTTCCGCTTATCTTGTTCTCCTGGCCTGGTTTTATCTCGGCATCTTCCGCGGAGGCTACCTCCCCGGCCTTATGCTGCCGCTTTTTTTCCTCTGCCTCGGAAGTTCGCCCTACCTCCTGGTGATGGTCCACACCTGGATCGCCTTTGATGCCTACCTGGACGCCGTCCGCAGCCGGGAACACAGGAGGATTGGGGTCTGGGAATCCGTAGCGGTCTCCCTTCTCATCTCCGCCTTTGTCGTCTTTTTCCTTACCCTTCCGCGCCGGATGGCCGAAGAACGCCTCACGATGTACCGGATGGTGAATGTCCCCATCCTGGCCCCCTTCTACGTCCTGGACGGGGACATCCTTATCCTGGATCAAACCTACTATGACCGCCGCCCCGTCGCCTTCGGACAGATCGTGGAAAACTGCGGATTGAAAGGGATGCAAACAGGAGGAGAGATGGTGCTCGGCCGCATTCCCGGCGTGGTCCTGGGCCTCCCCGGAGATAAAATCAGGTTTCATGGGGGCGGCATTTTCCGCGCCTCAAGACGCCTGGCCCGCCTCCCGGCCCCCTGGCGGACGGCGGTCGCCGACTGCGAATTCACCGTCCCGGAGGAACGCTATTTCCTCCTCCCGGCCAATATCTACGGAGACTTTCCGGGCACGGATAACCTCTGCGTCGGGAAGAAAGACCTGGGCGGAAAATATATCTTCCTCTTTTTTCCGGAGTCGCATCGCAGAATTCTCCCCTGAATTGTCAGGGTCAGACCTTGACTTCATGCTCCAACTTTGATAAAATAAGTCCATAATGACGCGGCCACTCAGAATCCATTTTGAAGGCGCCTTTTATCATATCACCGCCCGCGGCAACAACAAGGAATCCGTATTTTTAGATACGCGGGATCGGGAAAAATATCTTCATTTCATTGAACGATGCAAGAACCGCTTCGACTTCCGCCTTCATGCCTACGCCTTGATGCCGAACCACGTGCACCTGCTCATCGAAACAGGAAAAGACCCGGTCTCAAAAATCATGCAGGCCCTCCAAACCAGCTATACCATGTATTTCAACAAAAAGTACGACCGGGTCGGTCATGTATTTCAGGGGCGTTTCAAAAGCCTTTTATGTGACAAGGACTCGTATTTACTGGAACTGGTCCGCTACATTCATTTAAATCCCCTCCGGGCGGGGCTCGTCAAAAAGCTGAAAGATTACCCGTGGACCAGCCATGTGGATTACCTCGGCAAAAAACGCCTTGCAGACACGGAGATGGTACTGGAAATGCTCGGCGGGACTCAAGTGTACCTGGATTTTCTCAAAAGTGAAGCAAAAAAAGCTGATTCCGTCTCATTCCCGGAAATCACGGACCAGTGCTTTATAGGAGATCAGCCTTTCATCGAAGCCGCACGAGCACAATCAGCACCCAGAAATCTTCCAAAACCAATTTCGGCCATACACCCGGAGCAAATTATTAAAGAGGTGTCCCGGCATTTCAATCTATCCCCAGATGTAATCCTGGGAAAAAGGAAACCACGTGAAATAGCGCTGGCCCGAAGCATCGCCATTTATCTTATTCGTGCGACCCTCAAAACCGGCTTAATTGAGATTGGCCGCCTCTTTTCCATCACCACCACCAGCGTGACCCATAGCGTTGCCCGGCTCGACAGAAAAATGAAGGACCCTTATCTCCGAAGAATAATTTCCTCCTTGAGAGAAAAAATCGAAAAGTTAGAGCATGAAGTCAAGGTCTGACCCTGAAGGGTAAATCAGGAAATGTCACGACGTTTCTGTCGAAAGGAATTTCCCGGGTGCGCGTTTCGGAAGTCGCGGATTCCCAGGGTCCCACGGGGTTGTACTTGGTCCCGTGGCAGACAAAATTCCCGTGGACAAAGGGCAGCCCTTCCGCCCTGAAAATCGTCCTGTTATCGCTTATCTGGAAATGCAGATGCGGACAATCAGAGTTACCCGAGTTTCCCAGAAGCCCCAGAAGCTGGCCCCGGCTTACCTTCTGCCCGGCTGAGACCTTGAGGGTGCCGGTTTTCAGGTGGGCATAGAGGGCAAACACACCGTTCCCCATGTCCAGGGTGACCGAGTTCCCGCATAGAGTTTCCAGGTTGGGCTCCGGAGCATGGGAAGGCGTGTTTTCCGGCAGACCGTCCCGGGCGTCCACCACGGTGGCGTCCGCCACGGAAAGTAGTTCTTCCCCGTAGCAATAGAAATCCTCGTTTTTAGACCCGTCGTTCCTGAAAATACTTCCATCCGGTCCCAGTTTCATCCAGTCAACGGCAGAACGTTCCGGATGACACATTAAAAGGCCATTGATATTGAACAGGCCGTGGCGGTGGTGATTGTCCAATAGATTTGACGGCGCGTGCCAGGCCCACCATTTCCCTCCGCGAACCGGGGGCCCCAGGACAGCAGGCTGGGCATTCTGAACGGGAACAAGGCCCCCTTCCACGACTTTTTCGGCCCCCCTGTCGGAAACGAATATAACCCGGTGATACAGGGAATCCGGAACCGCGCTTTCGGGATAAAGTGAAATCCACATGTACACCATGGGCCACGGCCTGATGCTGTAGCGATTGGTGGAATAGGGATTCCAGAGGCAATTTTTCAGCTCGTCTTTTTCCAGCTTGAGTATAAGCTCCCCCGAGGGGCCGCCGGAACGGACTTCGACGGCGGAAAGGGCCAGATGCATGTCCGGGTAAAAATTCACCAGCTGCAACTCGTAGGTGATGGCCTTTTTGACCGTTTTTCCGGCGGAATCGGTATGGGTTGTATAGACCAGTATCGGCTCCCAGGCAATCTTGAGACCGATCTGGTTGTTCGAAGCGACGCCCTGGGTCGCCCTGCTGCAGCCCGGAAGAAAGAGCAGGAAGAAAACAAGAAGAGAAAATCCCCGGACAAAATTCCTGCCGATCATCATCATGCCTCCCTTTTTTATTCACGGAACATCTTCTACCCGGGACGAAGTGCTTCCTCCCGAAATCAATATAATCAGCAAGGGGGAGAACCGTCGTGCGCCCCTGCTTCCGGAAGGAAGATTTCGGCCGGTGTGCAATAGATGACGGATGAGGCTGAAAAAACTGATAAAAATCGCCGTCGAGCGGGAGGCCTCCGACCTCCACATAGTGGCGGGAATTCCGCCCAGCATCAGGGTCCACGGGGAAATAATCTTCCTGGAACAGGACCGCCTGTCCCCCGAACAGACGCGGGAACTTATCTATGAAGTCCTGACGGTCGAGCAGAAGAAAAACTTCGAGGCGGAATGGGACCTCGAGTTCTCCTTCTTTGACCCGTCCCTGGGCCGCTTCCGGGCCAGCATCTACATGGACAAGGGGAGCGTGGGAGGGGCCTTTCGCATCGTCCCCCTCACCCTCAAATCCATGGAGGAGCTCGGCCTGCCCCTGGTGACAGAGGAACTGGCCCTAAAGCCAAACGGGCTGGTCCTGGTCACCGGCGCCACCGGAATGGGAAAGACCACGACGCTGAACGTCATGATCGATCTCATCAACCGGGAAAAAAGAGCCCGCATCATCACCATCGAGGATCCCATTGAATTCGTGCACAGCCACAAGAGGAGCATCATAATCCAGAGAGAAATAGAAACCGACACCAAGTCGTTTTATAAAGCCCTCATTCACTCCCTAAGGCAGGATCCAAACGTGCTGTGCATAGGTGAGATGCGCGACCTGGAAACGATAACCACCGCCCTGACCGCCGCCGAGACCGGCCACCTGGTACTCTCCACCCTGCACACCTCGGACGCAACCCAGACCATAGACCGCATAATCGACATCTTCCCTCCGCACCAGCAGAACCAGGTGCGCTCCCAGCTCGCCAACTGCCTCCAGGGTATTATCTGCCAGTCCCTCGTCCCCAGGGTGGGGGAGGCGGGCCGGGCCCTGGCCGTTGAGGTACTGGTGGCCAACACCGCGGTCAGAAACCTGATCCGCGAGAACAAGGCCATGCTGATCGCAAACGTAATCGCGACCGGAAGCGACCAGGGCATGGTGGAGATGGACAAGTCCCTCAAGAACCTCTACGAGAACGGCGTCATCAGCTACGAGGCCGCCCTCTCCCGTTTAAGAAACCAGGAAAACCTTAGGAAAACAGTAAGGTAGAGCCCCGGCAAAAAGTCCCGTACCTTTTTGCCTTCCTGGCGAGAATATGCTATAATCTACTGACTTCAGAAAAATCACATTTTGAAAGAAGGGTCGCTTATGAAATCGCAAAAGCTTTTCCTCCTGTTTATTCTTGCTCTGTCTCTTGTTCTTCCCGGATGCGGAGGGGGCGGAGGCTCATCCGCCGGGCCGGTGCCCACGCCAACTCCCGTGCCCACGGCGACACCGAGCCCAACACCGGCACCTACCCCGCCGCCGGGAATAAGAGGAGCGGTCCTGGTAGGCGTCAATCAGTATCTGGATCCTTCGATGAATCTCCCCGAATGCAAACCCGACGCAGTGGACACAAAATCGGCCCTGGCCGGCTCCATCCTGTGGGGAGCCTCGGGAAACAATATAACCGTCCTCACCGATACCCAGCCCACCAAGGCCGCCATCCGGAATGCCATTCTGGCCCATCAGGGCCTTTACGGCCCGAACGACCTCTTCCTCCTGGTCTTCAGCAGCCACGGGACCAACGACGGGACCACGGGCTACGTGATTCCCTACGACGGGACGGATACGAATTCCTACATAAGCGGGGATGAACTGAAAAGCTGGCTGACGGCCCTCAGAAAGACGGGAGAATATACCAATATCTGCGTCATCATTGATTCCTGCTTTTCGGGCCTGTTTATCGGTAAGGCCCCGGCGGGGAGGACCTCCAAGTTTGTCCGGATACCGGGATCGCGCCTGGATTTCAAGGGAGACAACCCGGCCAAGCAGATCCAGGAGATGCCGGATGCAGTGGCGATCACCGCTGCGGCCGGAAACGAGGAATCCCTTACCGCTCCGAGCCTGGGACACAGCCTCTGCATGCATTATCTCATCACCGGTCTCGGCCCGGGTTCCACGATCGGCCCGGCCGACATCAATCACGACGGCAAAATTACCATGACGGAACTCTATAATTACGCCTATCCGCTGGTCGTCCAGTATGCCAGCCAGATTCCATGGGAACAGCACCCGCAGTTCAACAAGGGAGCGAGTGTCGTGGAATTGATCAAGATGTAGCGGGAGAATCCAGAATCCGGAATTCAGAATCAAGAATAAGAAAAGATGGGATCATGGAGCCGGGTTACCTCCGGCTCCATCGGTCAGGTGAATTAAAACGGCGCACTGAGGCACTGAACGAGAATCTTCAGAAGTGCCGGCTCTGCCCGCGGGAATGCGGGGTCAACCGGCTGGCAGGACAGGTCGGATTCTGTCTGGCAGGCGCTTTTACCAGGGTTTTCTCCTTTCTGCCGCACTTCGGAGAAGAGCCGCCGCTCTCAGGAATGAAGGGCTCCGGCGTAATTTTCTTCAGCCGCTGCACCGGAAGGTGCCTCTACTGCCAGAACTGGCCCATGAGCCACGAGGGAAGCGGAGAGGATCTTACCGTCCCGCAGATATCCGATCTTTTTCTCCTCCTCCAGGAGGCGGGCTGCCACAACGTGAACCTGGTCTCCCCGACGCCCTGGCTCCCCCGGGTGATGAGCGCCCTGGAACCGGCCGTTGAGCGGGGTTTTATCCTGCCGCTGGTCTTTAATACCAGCGGTTACGAGGCGATGGAAACTCTGAAACTGCTGGAGGGAATCGTGGATATATACCTGGCGGACATGCGCTACGGGGACGACGCTCCGGCTGAAAAATACTCCGCCCTGAAAAATTACGTGGAAATCAACCGGGCGGCTGTCCGGGAGATGCATCGCCAGGCCGGCCTTCTTAAGTGCGAGGACGGCATCGCGCGGCGGGGCCTCATCATACGCCACCTGATTCTTCCCAATGGCCTCGCCGGAACAAAAGCCGTCCTTGGTTTTATCCGGGAGGAACTCTCTCCCGAGACCCATGTCAGCCTCATGAGCCAGTACTTTCCATTTTTCAAGGCGAAGGAAGAGTTGCTCCTCGACCGCCCCATCTCCCATGAAGAATATGAAGAGGCCTGCCGGCTGCTCTTTGAAAGTGGCCTTAAGAACGGCTGGATTCAGGATGAGATGGACGGGGAGACCAGAAGAAAATATTCGGGGGAGAGTTTTTCCGGATTCCCGGCCCGCGAAGACGACTCTTTAAAAAGACCTTAAAAGCCGGATATGCAAAAAAGGGGGGCAAGTGCCCCCCTTTAGATTCCCAGGAAACTAAATATCTTAAACCTCTAGAGGATGGTTACCTCTAGCATCTGTTTATAGGGTTACCTCTACATTACACCAGCTCCAGTTTATCTGGACTGTTCCGTAAGGGGCCTCGGTGGCGAATGCAAAATTCGTCCGGTCTATGGCAATAACACGGATAGCCACGGTTTCTCCGCCCACAAAGATGCCGTTTGGAATATTTATGTTCATGGGAGTACCTGCAGGGGTGCCGTAGCCTGAAAACAGGGCAAAAATATCCTTCAGAGTCTGTGGATTTCTCCAGTCGTAACCCCGGATGTCATCGCTGGACCAAAGCTTGGGGTGATTCTGGGCCGCGTCGGTAGTGTAAGCTACTATGTTGTAGACATAATCCGTCCCTATGGAGGTCCAGGCAACATTTATAGGAAGGGCCCAGGGGGGTGGGGGTGCGGGTGCGACGAGCGGGGTCGTGATCGTCAGGAACCCGGGATATGGCGTGTTATCCAGGATGGTCCGCTGGGTTCCGATGATGTTATAGAGATACCGGCCGTTTTCCCAGCCGGGCCAGATAAACTGGTCGGGAGCGCTGTAAGCGGACGGGGTTTCGTAGACATAATCTATCGGACCCGGAACCACTGTCGGGATCGGCCCGTAGTAGAAGGTGCCGATATTGACTGCGGCCCCACCGCCCCGCGCCAAGGTGGCCGAGCCCCACCCGTTGGGGCCGGTCACGTGGACGTTTCCGGTCATGGGGATCCGGCCATAGAGGCTGTTATGCATGAAAAACCTGACAAACCGGCCTTGCCAACCAGCATTGATATCATTGGTCGCATATTTCGCCAAAAAAGCAAACCCGGTGAGCGTCGTATGATTGCCCAGGAAGGCGGCGACTTGCTCTGACGTAAAGGTCCCCGTGCTCCCGGTGCTCGTCGAGCCCACGCAGCCGTTCAACGATACGGCCATGATGACAAAAACTAAGGCAAACAGGCACAAAACCGCGATCTTTTTTGACATTTATGCAACCTCCAAAAATATAGTCCTTAGCACATTCTGCAAATAAGGAATATTTCCTTCTTTTCCGGATAAAAAATATAAGTCATTCATCTGCCGGCCGCCGGAAGAGATAAAGGAACGCCCGGCGGATCGATCTTTCGGCTGACCGTTATTTAAGCGCGTAGAGGGTGCCGTCGAACGAGACGAAATATAGATTTCCGCCCGAGAGGATGGGAGAGGAACTGACGACGTCCTCCGCCTTGAACTTCCAGCGAAGTTCCCCCGTTATGGAATCCAGGGCGTAGAGATATCGGTCCTGGGAGCCTATATACAGGGTATCCCCCTGTAATGACGGCGAGGAGACGACGGGGCCGCCGGTTTCGTATTTCCAGATCTCCTTCCCGTCGGCGAGGCTCAGGGCATAGACTTTGCCGTCCATCGAGCCGCAATAAACCGTCCCGTTGCGCACGGCCGGGGAAGAATCCACCCAGCCCCCGGTGGAAAACTTCCAAAGAAGTTTTTTCCTGTCAGCGTCAATACAGTAGATATTTTTATCAATCGAGCCGAAGCAGACTTTCCCCTGGAAAACCGCCGGGGAGGACGTGATCTTGTCTTTGGCCTTAAAGTTCCAAACGAAGAAATCCCCGTCGCGCTCGTTCAAGGCATAGAGGACGTTGTCCCACGAGCCCACGTAGACCATCCCTCCAAAAACAGCGGGGGAGCAGGTGACCCGCCCGCCCATCCGCCCGTGCTTCCAGGCGACCCGGCCGTCCCTCGCAGAGAGGCCGTACAGGATTGCGTTCCAGGATCCAAAATAAACCCTTCCCCCCGAGATGCACGGCGGAGTGTTGATGGGATGCCCGTCGGTGAAAGACCAGAGCACCTGCCCGTCTTTGACGTCAAGGGCGTAGAAGGTGCCCTTGATGGCGGCTGTTACCGTTCCGAAATAGACGATTCCGTCCGCCACGGCCGGAGTTGAAGCGATGGCTCCGTCCGCCATAAAGACCCAGAGGGTCTTACCCGTGCGCGCGTCCAGGGCTAAGAACCTGCGGTCGGAAGTCCCGACGAAAATGCGTCCCCCGGCAGCCGCCGGCGAAGTAAAAGTCGTCTTCCCGAGCTCTGCCTTCCATAGTAACTGGCCGGAGATCCTCCCGCCCAGCCCGTAATCGCCCGTATGGGCCGGATTGGCCCTGAAGAGGGATCTCCCGGAGCCCGGCGGAAAACATCCTCCCAGTAGAACCATTCCCAGGACAATGATTGATATAAATGCGCCTCGTCGAAACATTCCGCTTCCTTCCTTGTTTGATCGCAAGAGTCGTAAAATTAACCTGTCGATTGACCGCTATTTAAGCGCGTAGAGATAGCCGTCGTAGGACGCGAAGAAAACCTTCCCCCGGAAAAGGACCGGCGAATTGTTGATCTGCCCGCCGGTTTTGAACTTCCATAGCATCCGTCCGTCCTTTGCCGAGAGAGCAAACAGGGCGCCCTCCGGAGACTGGGACCCTGCGTACAGCGCTCCCCCGGCCACGGCGGGCGAGGAGAGAACGGGGCCCGCGCAGAAATATTTCCACCGTTCCTTCCCGTCGGCCAGCGAGAGGGCATAGATAAATCCGTCCATCGAACCCGCATAAACGATTCCGCCGTGTATCGCCGGAGAGGAATCAACAAAGAATCCGGTGGGAACCTTCCATTTTAATTTCCCAGTGGCTGCGTCCAGGCAATAGATGTTTTTATCCCCCGAGCCGAAGACCACGCAACCGTCGGCCACGGCCGGGGAAGAGCCGATCTTGTCCTTGGTTTCAAAGGCCCATTTTAATTTTCCCGTGGCCGCGTCCAGGGCGTACACTTTGCCGTCCCAGGCCCCGACATAGAGGACCCCGTCCGCCACGGCCGGAGTTGAGGTGATGAAAATGTAAGTGCCAACGGGATATTTCCAGGCTACTTTCCCGTCAGCCGCCAGGAGGGCGTACAAGTCTCCCTTGAGGGTGCCGAAAAAAACCAGGTTTCCGGAGAAGTTCGGAGAGGACTTTATGGGAGAGCCGTCGCTGAAGGTCCAGAGTAATTTACCGTCGCGTGCGTCCAGGGCGTAGAACGTTCCGCTTCTTTTATTAAGGTCTCCGGATCCGAAGAAGACGCGCCCGTCGCGGACGGCGGGAGATGAGGCGACGGAGCCGTCTGCCTGGAAGACCCAGAGTTCCTTTCCGCTCCGCGGATCCAGGCAATAGAGTTTCTTCTCGGCGCTGCCGATATAAAGGCGGCCCTTGGAGAGGGCGGGAGAGGAGACGACCCAGGCGCCCACTTTAACCTTCCATAAAATATTCCCGGCGATTTTTTGGGTCTCTCCGTACCATCCGGTATGCGCCGAATCGCCCCTGAAAAGAGCCGTCCCTGAGCGGGAGCAGCCCGACAGGAAGAGAACGGCGGCCATGACGCTCATTATCAAACAACGACGAAACATAAAAAAACACCTCCGGTAAAAGCTGTCAGGAATTGGACTGAACCGACTGCCGGGATTGTTTCTCCGGCGCCCTTTAAAATCCTCCTTGAGGTCAGGCCATGCTAAAGGGGCCCCCCGCCGTCGGCGGGGAGCCCCTTTTAGGTCCGAGTTACATGATATCAGCGGAATTACTTGATTGTGTAGCCCCCGCCGATTGCACCCGTGATTTCGATTTCATCGAAACCGGTGTCGAGGAGATTGGCGGCCTTGTCCTGGGCGGTGAATTTCACCTTGTCAAGGGCCGCGACTGCAGCGGAGCCGTTCTTCACGATGTCAAAGTCGACGACCGTGCCGGTGGCATCCACGGCGGTTACCTGGACGGCGGGATAGTTGTACTTGGTCCCGCCGGCCGTGAAGGCATAGGTGCACTGAGCCTGGGCATCAGCCAGAACGATAGCGCCGCCGCCGGCGTGGAATACGACCGGCTCGGTGAAGGTGACTCTGGTACTGACCGTGGCGGCCAGGGTGTCACCGACTCTCCAACATCCTACTTTGTCGATGCCGGGGTTGGTAACGTTGGTGTTAACTCCCTCTAAGAAACCGCCGCCGCCGATCTGCATGATGCTGACGATTCTCGGGGCGATCTCGTCCTTAACCAGGAAGCCGTAGTTGGTGAAGGAATTGCCATCCAGGTCTCTCACGAAGAGAGTGTTGGCGACGTTTCTGGTAAAGATGGCTGCGCCCTGGGCCAGGATGCCCGAGAGAGCGCCGTCGGGGAACTTGGCGGTGACGGTCTTCTTATCCGTAGAGACGGTCACGTCGCCGGCGGCAGCCATGGCCGGCATGGCGGTCATTCCGCCAAAAGCCATGCCTACCCAGCTATAGGACTGGTAGCACCAGTGGCTGATTACGGTACCGGCAACGGCCTTGGCGTCGGTGTCGTTGATCGGTTCCTGGAAGGTCATGGTCAGGGTGTCGGTCGGGCCAGCGGTACGGCTGGTCACAGCGGTAGCAAAGAAGGGACCCATCCGGTCAACGACTTTCAGCTTGCCGGTGAAGTCGTTGGGAACGAGGTTTCCTGCTTCGTCCTTAACGCCGGCGAAGCCGATGGTGGCGCCGGTCTCAAGGACGGTGATGTTGCTCAGGTTCACCTTTATCGTCTTGCGGTTCACGCCGTTCCCCGGAATGGAAGCGGAGGTGATGGTGCAGGCACCGGTGGTGCTGATGGTGAGGGTCGGCAGCGTCTGGGTGGTATCCACATCCTCGTTGATAAGCACATCGAGGCCGTGGGCCTTGCTGGCGGCCGTCCATGAGGTGGCGTTGTACATGTTGTCCAACACGCCCGTCTGGTTTACCCGAAGGGCGTAAGTGTTAAAGAACCCGTTTGCAGTCACGCCAGCGCCCATATCCGCAGCCTGTACGGCGAAGAGCGGCATGTAGGTAGCAGTGGTCGGCGGAGCGTAGACCGGAGCCGGGATGGCATAGAACATACCCGCCTCGTCAAAGCCGAAGTTATTGTCGCCAACGACCGGCGAAACGTTATCCTTAACGGAGACGATGTTGGAGAATCCGCCTTCCTGGCCCTCGCTGTTGAAAGCGGTAGCGGCCATCTGGACGAGAGAAAATCCGTTATCGAAGTAGTTAAGGGTGGCCGAAGCCGGGTTGCTGGGATTCGTCAGGTTGAGACCGCCGAACGGAGAATTGACGGTTGCCGGACCGATGTGGGGGATCTTCTTGGTGGGATCCGCCTGGGTAGCGTTGTAAAGGTCAAACCCGCCAACGTTCCCGAAGTTCACGCCTTCAAGGTCGCTCAACTGCAGAGGAACGGTTGTCGGCGGATTGCCGGAAGTATTGGTTGAATAAACACACTGGGGCAGACCATTTAAGAAACCGCCCGTGTTGAGCTCGGCATACACGTTATACCGTCTGGCGCCGGCTGCGGCGTCCCATCCCATGGTTACCGTGTCGGCCTGACCGGTGCCACCGCCCAGAGGGCCGATGAACAGACCGGTCGGATCGAGGTTGTTGAAGTTGTTGGGCTGAGGAACGTAGTTGGCCGGTCCGCCTTCATTGAAAGTGGGGTCGGCCAGGGTCGGCTTCTGGATGAAGTTGGCGACGGCTATGAGAGTCGAAGAGCCCTGGGAGGTAGTGGCGATGCTCAGCGCTAAGACTGAGCCGGCCGGGATTCTTCCCTGGGGATCGAGAGCGCCGAGGAATCTTGAAGTGGCATCCTCAGCAATAGACGGAAGTGCAGGCAGGATCACGCCGGCTTTAAAGCCGTTGTGCTGGTTGCCGAACACATCTCTGAACCCGTTGAATGCAAATGTCACCATCATTCCCGCAGGAATGGGGGTGGTTGGGGTGATGGTCATTGTTTTGTTGCCATCCGACCAGACAATCGGATTGATCGGAATAGGAGCTTTGCTCTTGAAGGCAGTCGTCGTAATGCTCACGATTCCTACGGTCGTATCCATGGGCTCGCTCCAGGTCACGGTGAAGGGACCGGAGAGAAGAACGGTCGGGATAGTGCCGAATTTCGGAATGTTGGTGGACAGGGTATAAGGAGGAGTTGAATCCGGCGTAGGAGCTCCGGGAAGAAGCTCATAGGCCGTGGCGTTGATGCCGTCGGCGCCGGGCGAAAAGCCGGTGGTTGCCATGGCATCGGCGTCAGCGTAAGCAATAACCTCAGCCTGACCGATCAGGATGGTCTCGGCTCCCTTGGGAACCGGAACTTCGCCCGGAAGACTCATCGTCTGATATCCGGTGGCGTAAATCGTGAGGTCATAGACATCACTTTCGGGCACATTGGCAATGGTGAACTCGCCCGCTTCGTTAGTGATGGCGGTGGTGTTGGGCATGTCATGCATTAAACTGGAACCCATGCTCAGGGCTGCGGTGGCTCCGCTGAGGGCGGCGCCGGTCAGTTTGTTCTGAATCTTGCCGACTACCGTGGCGATGGGTCTGAGCATCGTCGTCGGGCTCGCCTCTTTCATGAGGCTGCCAACGACCTGGAGCTCGCTGCCCGCGGTCACGATCTGGCTGTCCTGCTCGAGGGTCTGATAATCGAGTCTGACAGATTCGTAGTGCGTGACGTAAGTGGCATTGGGATCTTTGACAGTGATAGAGAGTGCCGAAGTCCCGGCGGAGAAACTCCAGGTTCCAGTAACCGCGTTGTAGACGGCGGAGCCGGAAACCGGAACGTTAAGGAAGTTGTAGTGGCCATACTCGTCGGTGGTGGCGGTTCTGGTCTTGCAGACCCCGTCGCCATTTTCATAGGCCATTGAGGCAACCATGCCCTGAAGCGGCCGGCCGTATACATTCTTAACGATACCCTGGATTTCGCCTCTCAGGGCGAGGACCGGGTTGTTCGGGTTGGCGGAATCAACCTGCGTTGTGCTCCGGTAGGTGTTGTCTCCCACCAGGCCCTTGGAGCATCCGAAGATGAACATGCCCATGGCGAGCACGCACAGCAGGAGCGCCAATCTCTTGTAGTTCTTGTTTACCATCGTGTTTTTTTCCCTCCTTAGTATTTTTATTCGGTTGTTCTGCGTCCGGTTTTCTTGGATTTCCCGGCCGCTTGTACCCTTCTTTACCGGTCTTGTGCCTTCCCACACACCTCCTTTTCAATCATGTGCCTTGCGGAAATCTTTACAAGCTCTTTTAAGCTTCTCCCGAATCATGGTGTGTGCCTTGCTTTTCCACACCCTTCTTCAGGACCCTCCCGAAGGCCGTCCACTATGAAGTTATCAACCCTATTCCATAACCCACCGCCCGACTCCTTTTTTCCTTAAATCCAAAGGGAGGCAGGGCTGCTTCCAAGTGCTATTCGACCCGAGTTTCAAAATTCCTTCTTAAAATCCAATATTTTTTAAAAGTCGGCGCAGACTCCAGCACATTTCTATACCAATGGAAGAATTCCTTCTGATTTTTCCGGCAGTAGAATTTTTTTTCGCGATCAGGCATGAGCTTTTTCCTGCTTCTCCCCGACTCCTGCCTCCTTAACTCCTGGATTCTGAATTCTCTTATAAATCTCCACCATTTCCTCGATGAGGTTGCGTTCTGCCAGAGCCGTCATCAGGTGGCCGTGGGCGTGCACCAGGAGCAATGAGGGCGGAGCGGAGAGCCCGCCGGCCTCACCGTGCAGAAGAGCGCTCTGGATCTCGTGCGCCGCCTTGAGCTCCTCGTCTGCTTCGTGAAACTTACCCCGGGCCAGCTCGAAGTCGCCCTCCCTGGCCGCCTTGAGCGCTTCGTAGGAGAAAGCCCGCGCATTTCCTCCATGCAGAATCAGCTCAAAGGCAATTTCTTCAGTGTTCATCAGGCACAACCTTCTTTTTTTAATTCTTCCTTCTCGAATGCTTTGAGGAAGGGATAATAGAGAAGCCCGGTCATAAACATTATGATTCCCACCAGCACCACCGCCCTCCAGTCGAAGCCCGTGGCCAGGAAGGCCCCGAGTGGGGCGGGGAGGGTCCAGGGCACCAGAATGTATGGGTGGTTCACCAGATTAAGCCGGATCGCCCAGTATGAAAGGGTTCCGGCAATGAGGGGGGAGAGGAGGAAGGGAAGGGCCAGCACCGGATTCATCATGATGGGCAGACCGAAGATGATCGGCTCGTTGATGTTGCAGATCCCGGGCAGCAGAGCCACTTTCCCCAGACTGCGGATGGTCTTTGAGCGGGAGAGGAGCATCATGAAGGCCAGCGAGAGGGTCGTTCCGGAACCTCCGATCCAGACGAACCACTGGTAGAAGGGGAGGGTGGTCACGTAGGGCGCCGCCTGATGAGCGGCCACGGCGGCGCTGTTGGCGTCGAGATAGCCCATCCAGACCGGCATCATGAGAGCCACGATGATGGAAGCGCCGTGGAGCCCCCCCAGCCAGATGAGGTGCATGACGAGGTTAATGAGGAGGACGGCGGCAAAGGAATCTCCGACCGCCATGAGGGGGGAAAAGACCCTGAGTATCGCCCCGGTAATGTCCACCCCCAGGACGGAGGAGACGAACCAGACGCCCGTCACCGCCAGGCAGGCGGGTGTGAGAGCTGTAAAAGCCTGGGAGACCGCCGGGGGGACCCCTTCGGGCATCTTGAGGCCCCACTTCATCCGGGCGCAGACCCGGGTGACCTCGACGGTGAAAATCGCCCCCAGGATGGCGGCGAAAAGCCCTCTTCCTCCGAAATTGGCCAATCCCAGCACCCACTCGCCGCTCTTCCCGGCCTCCGAAGGGAGATAGCGGGGAGCCTGCATCACCATGAAACAGGCCGAAGAGAGGATCCCCGCCGGAAGTGCGTCCAGGGCATAAATCCTGGCCAGGTGGTAGGCGACGGAAAAGGCGGCAAAGAGGCTCATGAGGTTCATCGTCATCCGGTAGGGCTGAAGAAAAACCGCCGTGTGCGCCTGGTACCAGTCAGAGGCGGACTTCATCAGCGGATACCGGCTCAGAAATTCCGCAGAGAGTGCGCTTACGGGGAGACTACCCAGGAGAAGAAAAAAGCTCCCGGTGATGATGAGAGGCAGGATGGAGACGATGCCGTCCCGCATGGCCCTGAGATACTTCACCTCGGCCAGCCGCCCGACCGGGCTGAGAATTTTTTCAATTAAATCAAGACTCTTCATTGCAATGGAACAGTCATCCTCTCTTCTGACTCCTGACTTCCGCCTCCTGTTCCAGCAGGGCCGCCGCCAGGAGCGGGATCATTATTTCATGGTGGCCGGTAAGGGAAAAGCCCCGCCCGCCCAGATCCCGGGCCCTCTGGATGGGATTTAAATTCGTGCGGTACTGGTGGAGAAAGTCCAGGTTGACCCCGGTGAAATTGCTTACCTCATAACCGAGATTCCTGGTTACGGAGAGCGCCTTCTCGAATATGACCGGCAAAATGACCGCCGAGCCGCAGTTGAGGATGACCCCGCCCTCCCCCAGAAGGGAGACGGCGGAGCAGAAAATCTTGAAATCGGTGTAGGTGGCTGCCCCGATGGCCGCCCCGGAGGCCGAGGGGTGAATGTGGACGATATCGGTGCCGATCGCGACGTGAACGGTGATCGGGATGGAAAGCTCAGCCCCTGAGGCCAGGATGGAGAAATCCCGGTGGAGCGCCTTTTCAGCCAGAAGGCGTTTCCCGATGGATCTCCCCAGGCCGGTTCCATCGCCCTGCGCCTCAATGGCTGCCGAATTAAGGATCTCCGATGTCTCTCTCGCCATTCCGAAGGCCGAGTCGGCCAGGGCCGCAGGAACATCTTCGCTGGTCTTTCCGGCCAGAGCGATTTCGGCGTCGTGGACGCTCCCGGCCCCGTTCAAAGCGATGAGGGAGATCCAGCCCCGCCGCATCAGGTCGATGACGACCGGGCTTAAGCCGCATTTGATTACGTGGGCGCCCAGGGCCCAGATGATGGGCTTTCCAGCGCGGCGAGCCAAAAGAAGGCACCGGACGATCGCCCTCAGATCCCCCGCCGCCAGGATCTCCGGCAGAGAGCCGATGAAATCAGCTAAGGTTCCGCCAGGATTAAAAGGCTTCCCGAAATCGGCGATGGAGACTTTCGACTTTCTCTCGTATAGAGACTCGGTTTTGATGTGGCTGAAATCAAGTGGCTCGAACATTTTTTACCCCTATCTTTCTGTGTAATCTGCGTAATCTGCGGATGTTCTCTCTTACTTCCGTTTCAGAATCCACATTGCCGCTTCCCCGATATTTTCCGCGATAAAGTCCGGACGATTCTCCGGAGATATCGCGCCGGCCGTATTCAAACCCTTCCCGGTGAGCACCAGCACCGTGCGGCACCCGGCCGCCCGCCCCGCCCCGATGTCGCTCTCCTTATCGCCCACGCAGAAAGAGCCGGCCGGATCCACCCCCAATTCTTCAACCGCACGCCGGATCATTCCTGTCTTCGGCTTTCTGCAGTCGCACTCCAGGCGGTACTTTTCAACCGCCCCGTCGGGGAGGTGGGGACAGTAATAGGCGCCATCGAGTCTCACCCCGCGGGACTCAAGCAGCTCCTTTAACCTCCGGTGGACATCCTGCACCGCCTCTTCAGTGAAATATCCCCGGGCCACTCCGGACTGATTGGAGATAATAACAAGCTTGAAGCCCGCCTTCTTCAAGGCCGAGAGCGCCTCCGGAGCCCCTTTAATAAATTTTATGCCCCCGGGATCCGAAAGAAAGTCCGCATCCTCGATGATTGTCCCGTCCCGATCAAGAAAGACCGCTTTTCCTTCTGTCTCCTGGCTCCTGTCTCTAGGGGTCAAATCTTCATCCTTGACATTTCTAAATTTTAGCGATAGGGCCAAGTCCTGATTATCCAATGTCAAGGATGAAGATTTGACCCCTAGCCTCCCGGCCGCCTCCAGGATCTTCTCCGGCGGAATCTCCTCGTAACACGAAATTTTTTGACATTTTTCCTTGATGCACTTTCTTGAGCAGCGCCAGCTTTGGGGACGCACCACCTCGTACCTCGTCCCGAGCGGACCCCAGCGGCCGGGGAAATCCTCCTTGAGGGCGAAAATGCCGACCACCGGCACCCCCAGGGCGGCGGCGACATGCATGGGACCGGAATCGGGACAGACCAGAAGGTCGCACTTCCCGAGCACCGCCGCCAGTTCCTTAAGAGAGGTCTTTCCGGAAAGATCCAGGGGAGGGCGCTTCATGAGTTTTTTCATCTCTGTCACCAGAGGAGCCTCGGAGGAACCCCCGGTCAGGAGTACCCGGCCCCCGGACTTTTCCCCAAGAAGATCGGCGAGTCTGGCGAACCACTCAAGCGGCCAGCGCGAAGCGGTCAGCGGCATACCTTTGAAGGCGTGAAGGGCGATGAGAGGCCTCTCCCCCCGGTAGCCGCCCTCTTTCAGAATCCCTTCCGCTTTTTCCATGGCCTCCGGGGGGACGTCCAGAAACAACTTCGGCGGCGTCGGCGGCTCAATCCCAAGAATACGGGCGTAATCCAGAAGAATTTCGCTCCAGTTGGTCTCGGCGTCTCCCAGGGTTGAACGAACCCTTACCCGGTGCGTGAAAAGGAAGCTGTAAAGGAGCCTTCCATCCTGCCCCACCCGCACGGGGATGCCGGCCAGATAAGCGGCCCAGGCGTCCTGGGCCGTCGTCCAGGGAAAAACGGCGATGTCGAATTTTTTTTTCTTCAGGAAAGAGGCCAGAGCCCACCAGCCACGCGGACCCCTGAACTCCCCGGAGTCCGCCAGGATCTCGTCCACGTCGGGATTTCCCTCCAGGACCCCGCGCAACGAAGCTCTCAGCATGACGGAAAGATGTGGGGTCAAAAGATGTGGGGTCAGGTCTTGTTTTTTGCTTTTATGCAAAAAACAAGACCTGACCCCTTTGAGGGCGGAGAGAAGCGGGGTGAGCATCAGGAGATCCCCCATTCCGCCCCCACGGTGAAAGACCAGGATTTTCACGAAAAAAGCTCCCCCAGCGATCTTAAAGCCCGGTTGTTGTTCCAGAATAACAAGAGTGATTGAAGAAAACTCCACTTCACCCGGGAGGAAAAATAAAGCTCGCTCAAGACATTATTAAGACGCACCCTCAAATCCTCGCGCGACTTCTGAACCAGAGAGTCGAAAAGCCGGATGTCATCCTCTCTCTCCTGCTTAAGCAGGCGGATTACGGCCTCGGCCAGGGGGGGATGCTCCCCCTTGAAATCAAGCACCCGCCCGCTCTCTCCATCCAGGAATCTATCAGGGTCAAGCCTTTCCAGGTCTTCCATCCTCAAGACGGGATCCCCGTAGCGGGCAAAGGTCTTCAACTTGTCAAAAACAGCCCGGGGGGGCATGGCGCCTCCGTAATGGAAAAAAGTATAGGGCAGGCGGATCCTCCGTCCCTCGGCACCGACCAGATCCTCGCGCACCGCCCCTTCCCAGCGGGTCTCGGGTTGGAGACGGAAGAGAAAATTGCGCCGGATCTCCACCGTCGTATAATAGTCAAACGTTCGCATGAATTGCCTGGTATAAACATCTATGCCGACTGTTTTCTCCGAAATACGGGGAAGAATCCCCCGCGTAAGCGCCGTGAGTCCCCAGGTATGCACCTCGTCGCAGTCCAGCATGAGAATCCAGGGCGTTTTCGGGCGCAGATCGAATACCAGATCCAGGCATTTATTCCTGGCGGGACCAAAGCCCCTGAAAGGACTCTTGTCGATCCGCACTTTTTTAGCCCGGTACAGGCGGGAGGAGATGACGGCCTCCATGTTGGGATTCTCCTCCGCGCTCCCATTGTCATTTACAGCCACCAGATCCACCGCATCGGCCACGCTCTCCAGGCAGGCCGGAAGAAACGGCTCCTCCCGGTCGGACATTATGAGCACGGCGATAACCATCATCTTTTCCTCTCTATGCCCGTCATCGGCGAGGCAATGCTACGGCGCCCTCAGACGTTCCCGCTGAAGCGTCGAAAAGCTCCCGCACGGATTCCGCCGGGGGGGGATCGAAGAAGAACCGCTCTTCGCTTCCTACGATGAAGGTGTGGAAGACGGCGGCGCCTTTCGCGGCGGCGCTGTAGCGAACCAGAAGGGAATCCACCCCGGGAGGAACGCCCTCCGGGCTTCCGACCGAACACTGGAACGGAGTTGAAAAATAGGGAATAAGCCAGACATGACCGCCCGGGGTCCTGATTTTGCAGCTGCCGTCGCCCCGGCGAAGAATGTCGGTGTGAACGCCCAGGTGAAAGAGGGCATCCAGCCGGTGCTCAGCATCCTCTCCGCACTCGATGGAATCCCTGACGGCCAGTGCGTTCTTCTGGGGGAAAAAGATGATTTCTCTCCGGTGGCGGATCTCCCGCCCGTCTTTGCTCAGCCCGCTGAAAGAGGCCTCGGCGCAGAACCCCCGCCCCCATTCCCGGTTCTGTAACTCTCTAAAGGTGTTCAGTGGAGACGGCTTGACCTCCTTAAGATTCTTTATGTCTTCTCCGTCTATCAGGACGACGTTGTGGCCCCACCC
>Ga0209749_1000783_pt1 | contig 36798 bp, 26 predicted proteins | sample EPASupsiteSAE347_FD_187267 | JGI IMG/M metagenome (GOLD analysis project Ga0209749, IMG submission 187267) | Bioremediated contaminated groundwater from EPA Superfund site, New Mexico - Sample SAE3-47 (SPAdes) (version 2) | ecosystem: Environmental > Aquatic > Deep subsurface > Groundwater >...
TCCCACCACATCGACCGAAGCCCTCACCGTGGAGGTGTTCTCCAGGGTCGTCTGGTACATGGTACTCTCGAGCGTATTCACACTCGCGCCGATCTCGAAGGTCGTCGTCGAGGTGCTGTATGGCTTCACCTCACCGGCAATCATGTCCTGAGTTGACAGGACGGCCGATATGTGGCTCACTCCGGGACCACTCACCGCGGCCGTGGCCGATGTACCCGCGCTGAAGTTCTGAGCGCTCTGGGTCTGGTACTTATAGCTGAAGATATCCGTCTTCTGAACTTCGTTCACCCCGGGAGCATTGTCGATGGAGAGCTTGTAGTTGCCCTCGGCGACCTTCCCCACGATAACGGCCCGGGTATCGGCGTCGCTGCTGCTCCACAGGCCGGCGCCCTTGCCGTCCAGGAGCTTCTTGGTGTTGAACTCGGTGGAAGTGGAAATCCGGTCCACTTCCTGCTTTAGCTGATCCACTTCCTTCTGGATCTCGGTACGGTCGTTGGACGTGAGGGTGCCGTTGGCAGCCTGCACGGCCAGTTCACGCATGCGCTGCAAGATGGAGTGGGTTTCGTTGAGAGCCCCTTCCGCCGTTTGCAGCATGGACACGCCGTCTTCAGCATTGGCGGAGGCGCGCGAAAGTCCTCGGATCTGGGTGCGCATACGCTCGGATATGGCCAGCCCCGATGGATCGTCCGACGCACTGTTGATACGGAGTCCGGTTGAGAGTTTTCCTACAGATTTTTGAAGATTGTTGACGGTCTGATGGAACGTGTTTTGCGCTCCCAAACTCGCCATATTATTGACAACTGAAAGTGATGGTAACCAAGGCATGATCTATCCTCCTTGATACAAAAGATCCGCGGGAATCCTTTCCCTTGGGTCGACTACTAACGTTGATTCAAGTATATCCCGTACTTACGCCGAAGAGTCCATCATCACCTCCTTCCACTATGATCCACGCCATACCTCTCCTGCCCGCATACTAGCCGGACAATTCCATCTCACGCCTTCCCTTCCATACCCCTTTTTTCAGGACACACCCGTCCACCGAGCCCCACCCCCCGTTCCCAAACACCACCTCGGGAATCCTCTTGCCGGCAGGGCACAGCCGGCACACACCGCGTAAGCCGAAGCTTCCGATGCCGGACGAGCCTGTCCTCCTGATTCAACCACCTCCGACACGCAAAAGGATACTTCAGCGTCAAAGGACAGTCGTCTCCATGTCGTGGGAAAGACAGTCCACTCCAGGCCATTCATAGCCGTCAACCGTGCGCACGGGAGCGTCACAGCCCCACAAGCCAACGCACAGCTCTTCCTGTACCTCCTAAAAGGAGTGTTCTTTACGTAACCGCAGTCCTCCCCCGACTCCGCTCAAGCGGTAAATCGCTTGACAGGCCTATATTCCCTCAGATCATGCTTCTTCAGATGGAGCACGCAACACACCCCTCTGAATCCGCCCCGACTCCTGTCGGAGCTCCTCCACTCGGGACCAATAAGCTCACCTGCTCCACGCAACCCGACAGCCCTGATCAGCTCATCGGCTGCAAGCCCTATCCACGGCATATCACACGGTCTTCAGCGCAGGCATAGGCACGTGGAAACCCACTGCACTCATCCGCGCACATCCCCGTAAGACATGCAAACCCAAAGAGGCATTTGCCATGACACGGATACGGATACGGAGCCTTGTAAAAAATCTGGATATGGATTCTCTTGGATGATTGACGCTCCGACGGAACGCATTTTGCGCTCCCAAGAACGTCATATTCTTGACAATCGAGAGTGAAGGCAAACGAGGCATGATCTAATCCTCCCTGATGCTCAAGTCCCTTGGGAATCCTTTCCCTTGGCCCGACAAGTCGTCTGGTTCGATCACACTGCTATGGTTGTCCTGGCTTCCCCTGTCACCTCCTTTCACTGTGACCCGCCTGATGTCTTCCCGTGCACCAGGCAGATTCCGTTTTTTCGTCCATCAGCCGGCTACTCTCTCCGGCCCTCGATTGGCTTTTGCTTTTCTATTCAATCATCCTATCGGCGCCTCACCAAAAAAACTTTAGTCTTTTTCAAAAAGAAATTTTTCGGCTCCTGTAGATTGAAAGAAAAAAGAGGGGGCCAATTGCCTCATCGGAATCATTGACTTTTGTCACTGCGGATGACCGACTTGCCGAATCGGCAAAAATACTACGAATCAAAACAATCCACATTTCAGTTGATTGATCGGGGGCTTGATGACCGAATCTCTTTGCCGGCTGGCTCAGATCAGGGTAACGATTCTATCGTCATTCCGGCATGCTCTTGGCCGGAATCCATAAAGCTCGCTGTGTAGTTGGATTCCAGCTAAGAGCCTGCTGTAAAGCTCACTTTTTTCTTGCCCCCACACTCTTCGCGGGAGCCTGCCCTTTCATCTCCTCGCCCCTCAGCTCCGCCAGCCAACTGTCCAGATTGGCTCCCGTACGATCCAGAGCTTGCCGGATGATTTGAATGAGGCCGATCAGCACCTTGAAAAAGGTCTTCTGGACCTGGATAACATAAAAGTTCTGTTCGAGGGGAAGATCGAATTTCTCCGGCGCGGCAATCGCATCGATGTCCGTCTGGAACAAAAATGATTGAATATAGTGCATCAGAAAAAGATAGAACATCTTGTCCTTGTTGATGATCTCCTCTTTCATGCGAAGCACTTTGCCCAGGGTCTCCGCTACTGCCTCCGCGGAGGAAACATCGCTTACCGAGACGTAGCCCTCTCCTCCCCGGCTTCGAATCCGCTTGACGATCTTCGCTTCAAGCTTGTCGATCACCTTGAGGGCACGGGTACACTTGTCAATGGTCTGCTGGATGAACTTCTGCGTTACCCGCACCTGATCGAGGATCGTAACCGCGTCTCGAATCTTGTTGTCATCGGGCGGATATTGCAGCATTTCTCTTACCAGTTTTCCGGGAGCGAAGGACTCCCCCAGGTAGGTGTCAATGGCCTCGGCCAGTGTCATGAGTTTGGCTCCGAGAAGCTTTGCGCCCCCCTCGGTGGCATTCACATAGGTTCCCGCATAGGCGGCAATATCCAGCTCGTAGTGTTTGATCATGGAGTACCAGATGAGATTGGTCGGCACGGTCCCTCCATCATTGGCGGCAACTTCGAAAGCGCCCATCTGATTTGGAGCGAGCTGTCCTCTGGCATCTTCGTTTACGTAAGTTGTCAGATCCGTGTGGGTGCTGGCTTCCCGCCCGTAAGCCAAGTCCTGTCCGATCAGGATGATCGGATCGCATTTCATGAGCTCCGCCAACTTGGTGCCCAGAAAAATGACCGAAGGACCGCTGTCGAGGATGCCCTTTTCCACGTTCAGCCATTTGAAATGGGAAAAATTCCTGTAGCCGATCACTTTGGGTCCCTGGTAAACATCGAAGTTATTGGCGAAGATGACCGGACAGGCACACAGCCAGGTATCCTCAACCTCCTCCGCGGGTACGTTCTCGAAGAGATGATACAGGTCCGGAATCCGCTCGACGGATACGAGGAAATGCGGCTTGATTCCTCGCTTCAGCAAACCCTTCAGCATGACATCGCAGGCGATGATCACGGCTTTGTCCTGCACGTCCCGGAGCAGATCGACGTTTTTCTCCAGGGACGGCCCCGCGGCAACAATCACGGCGGGCTTGCCGGCGAACCGGCCTTCCAGGGCCTTGACCCCCGGGTAGCGAATGATGTTCTGAACGTTATCCAGCATGTTGACAATACCCCGCAGGGAGTCCTCCGGGCTGTTGCCGTAACGGGTAAGCACTTCTCTTGCGGCATCCCGAACGATCCGCGTACATCGCTGGAAATAGTCCTTGGCAACGTTGTATTCGACGGGATGCTCCAGCAGGGCAATCGTGCGCACGTATGGCACGTACTGGTTGAATTCCTCATATATCCGCGGATAAAGCTCCTCCGGAGACAATCCCGCGATGAACTTGATCCAGGGCGTTGTGAACAGAAAAGTCATGTCCGACAAAAACATATTGGCACACAGGATGGTCAAATCCGGCTCGATGACGTAAACAAGATGATTGTGCGTGGGGCGATCCTTCAAGAACGCTTCCAGCAAATAGCCCGTGCCCAGTCCCAGGAAGATTGCAATTCTCGGATTCTTCAGATCTTTTTTCTTGGTCGCCAGATAAGCGACAGCCTCCTCCCGCGGACTCCGGAGGCTTTCCAGAGGGAGCTCCATGCCATTTGACTTGACGATCAAGACAGGGCCTCCATCCTGGCTTCTATTCATTTGGCACCCGGAGGGCCCCTTGGCGAAGGCATCTATCCTTTGTGCCAGCCCGGGATCCTTCGTTTTCAGTGCTTCGAGATTTTTCTTGAAGAGATCTCTTCTCGCCAGGTCTGCAGCTTCCATATATTCTCCTTCACACTCGATAAACAAGGCTCACTCGTGAAGCCTCTTTCCATCCCGGGGTCCCGACGTCCTTGTCATACCCTCATGCCGCATCGAAACCAGGCGCATGCGCTATCCTACACAACGGAGCGCACCAGCTCGAAAGCCTCCACCGCATCACGTCCGACCGTACTCCCCCATCGCCGGGCGATAGCCCGCAGCGCCTCGGGAGAACGGGGATGCGGAAAGACTCGCTTCTCCGACTCATAAATCTCCATCGCCCTGATCTTGACCTCCAGGGTACCGCTCACATCGACGAATATGTTGGGACGAAAGGCCGGCGGAAATTGGCCGAACGCCCATTCCGTCGAAGAAGGCACTTCAAAGGTGCGGATATGCTTCACCGCATCGGCTCCTCCTGCCGGGCGGGTCGCCGTCAAAACGGCACGATGTACGAGCACGTGATCGATATTGAGATCACCACCGTGGTGTGTGTAGATGACCTGCGGCTTCAGACGATCGACCAGCTCTTCGATGATCTTGACAATGTCCAGCAGGGGCACCGTATCGAAGCGATTGTCCGGCAGATCGTGAGTGAAGATGTCCCGCGCTCCCAGGAGCCGGGCAACCTCTCCGCTGCGGCTCCGCAGGGCTTGGACCAGCATCGGATCAGCCTCTTCCCGATGCCGATAACGAGATGTAACACCTTCTCCCAGAATAGCAAAGTAGACTCGTGCCCCTTCCCCGGCAAGCCGGGCAACGGTGCCCCCGCAGCCAAGGACTTCATCGTCGGGATGGGCAGCCACGACCAGACAGGTTTCATGAGCGATACACATACGGAGAACCCCCTTGATGCACGGAGAGGATGGGAGCTGGAGAGCGGAAAATACGGGCCGGAGAGGATCTCAAGAGAGAGCTCCTTTCTGACCGCGGGACAAGATCTCATAACTTTTAGGGCCGCAGTTGAAGAGCAGATCGACGGCGGACATGTACGGTTCGAAGCCGGGATACGACTGGGGATAGGCTGGATGATCATAATCGTGGTAAACCACGCGAATTCCCGCCTCTTCAAACAAAGGCTCCCTAAGATAGCCCCTGCCGAAGGGGCCTGAAATATAGACCGTGGCCTCCACCGCACGGCACAGGTTCAGGATGAGCCCATCCTTCTTCCCTTCCACTTTCATCTCCGAGCTGAAAAGAATCGGCGTACGGATGCTGAAAGCATTGAGAAGATAGGCCGTCACCTCGCGCATCAGCTCCGCCAGGCAGGGCCACTCACGGCTGTAGATATCCTCAAAAAAGTGCGCGTGCCCGGCAAAATAGGGTGCTCTGGCATAGCTGTGCCGGATGGCTGCCCAGTGCTTCCTGGCCCAGGAGGTGTCGTTGGCGATCTCCAGGCTATCGATGAGAAGATCCGCGCCCTTCCCCTTCGTCAGGAGGGGCACCGTGAGCCAGCACCAACCATCCCTGGTGCGGATCTTGTTTCGGTTGGTAAACCCGGTTTTGCTGCTCTTGTCGATCTGCACGTGGTCCAGAACGATGTGTACGTCGGCAAGGGAGATGCGATGAAAATAGCCCAACCAGGGTAGGTAGGCAGGCTGCATGATTGATACAATCACGGCCCGTACTCCTTCCTGTACTCCTTTTTGTATAAATAGAGAGTGAAATCCCTCGGATGATAATCATGCCTCAAGGCCATCCTGGAAGTCAGGCTCCGGCAAAACTGAATCGTCTCCAGCGGGTCGGCGTAGAATTCGCCCGGGTCCCGGCCCGGCGACCAGGCGCTCAAGGAGTTGAACACGACAGCCTCACCCGCCACGGAAAACAGGGCCTCGATCATTTTCCGCATGAATTCCACGGGCTCGGTCTGCCTGTAATAGAACACGCCGCTTGCAAAAACATAGTCGTAGACTTCCGCCGGCCCGTCTTCCAGAAGGTTTCGGATTTCGAAGCGGCCGGCGGGAAAGCGCCGCTTCGCTATGTCGATCATGCCGGGGGTGATATCGATGCCCGTGTAATCGACCTCGATCCCGGCCTCCGTCAGCCAGCCCAGAAAATCCCCCATGCCGCAGCCGACATCCAGCACGCGGGCTCCAGCCAGAGACCCCACCTGTGCCAGAACCGCAAACCGCAGCCTCTGGGATTCGCGGCTTCCCCAATCCAGGGCGCGCGCATCGACACCGTAGCGCGCAATGAGATCCGCATAGAAGCTTGCTATGCGCCGATCATCTTCCTTCCATACCTTCGTTCGAGAGAGCGAAAGCGTAAAATGCGCATCCGGACAGAGCCCCGCATCGCCTTCTTCCAGAAAGCCCGCCTTGATGAACGCCGAGCGGGCGCGGTGATTGTCCCGGCGCACGCAGGCGATGATCCTTTGAACATCCGGGAGCCCGAAGATCCTGGCGCAGCCCGAGCGGACGGCCTCGATCCCGTATCCCTTGCCCGTGGATTCCTCGAGCAAATAGACGGAAATGGCGAGTACCCCTTCGGCCAGCCGGTCGAACCGGACCTGCCCCAGCGGCCGCCCTTCCCTTTCGATGATGAACATCTTTCGGCGCTCACCATGGATCGTTTCCTCAAACCACTTGAGATGCTCATCCCATCGCACTTCCCGTTGAAAGGAGGAACGGGCCACGATGAACGGATCATTTCGCCATCGGAAAATCATCCCGGCATCTTCGAGCACAGCCGGTCGCAGTTGAATCGAAGTCTCCATGGGACCTGCTACTCCACTTTTTCGGCGACGACCCGCCATTCCGCATGGACCAAATATTCCGGCCGGAGCTGTTCGGCAATTTCGAGGTGCTGGACGCTCAGAAGCTTCCAGCCCTCGGAGAAGAGCGCATCCACCTCCCGGCGGCTGTAGAAGTAGATCTGCCCCACGCCGACAAGGGTTCCCTCACCGATGTCCACCTTGAGCCCATCCGGCCCGTAGTGTCCTGAAACGAAGCTGCTGTGCCTGTCACTGTAGGGATTGAAAAAAAAACGGCCTCCCGGCACCAGAATCCGCCGCACCTCGGCTACGGCGGCCCTGGCCGCTGAAAAGCCGCAGCAGGTGATGGCCGCCCGATCCAGGGCCAGGTCGAAGGTATCGCTTTCAAAAGGCAAACGGGTGAAATCACCCGTGCGGAAATCCCCCGATAGGCCCTCTTCCTCGAAGCGCTTGCGGGCGTTGGCTATGGCGGTCGGGCTAGCGTCCACGCCTCCCACCAGGAACCCTTCGCGGGCGGCAAACCAGAGGTTGTTCCCGGCGCCGCAGCCGGCCTCGAAAATGCGCACTTCCCGGCGTGGCTTGTGACGCGGATAATTGGAGAAAACAAAGCTCACCACCACGTCCCAGGGGTAGCGGCTGAAATGGCCGCGGCTGAAACGCTCTTCCCAAACAGGATCGAAGGTCCTGGCTTCGCTCATGCAAAATCCTCCGGCATAAAGATGTGTCCACGGCTGACGGGATTAGCCAGACGCCTGCCCAGCAGCCATTCCAGCGCCTTGGGAGGCAAACCGGTGCCGGGGCGGCGAAACGCTACATCCGCTGAAGAAAGACAATGCCCGGCTTTCAGCTCCTCCGCCGCCACGCAGGAGAGCCGGTAGCCCCGCCGCCCGGCCATCTCCGAGGGCGTGGGAGTGATCTCGGAGCTTCCCAGGCTCTTTTCCATCACCCGGACCGCATCGACCAGGGCGCGAAATTCGGCCGGATCGGACGAAAAACGCTGATCCGGCCCGGGCAGAGTACGATCCAAAGTAAAGTGCTTCTCGATAAAGCACGCCCCCAGGGCCACGGCCCCCACGGCCGCAACAATGCCCTGCGTGTGGTCGCTCAGCCCCACGGGACAATCGAAGGCGGCGGCCAGAGCGGCGATTTTTCGCAGATGAACGTCTTCGGGTGGCGTGGGATAGGAAGAAGTGCAGAGAAGCAAGAGGAGCCCCGTGCCTCCCGCCTCGCGAAAGGCGCGCACGGCGTCGTCTATTTCACCCAGGGTCGCCATGCCCGTGGAAAGAACGGTCGGAAGCCCGCTCCCGGCCATGGCCCGGATCAGGGGCAGGTGTACCAGGTAGTCGGAGCCGTTCTTGAGGAGGAGCGCTCCGGCACGAGCCAGGTCTTCGACACCCCCTTCGTTCGTGGGCGTGCTGAAGAAAATGAGGCCACGCCGGTCGCAATGCTCGCGCAGCTCCACGAGGGATGAAGGCGAGAGCTCACATCTCTTGAACATGTCGTATTGAGCTTCGACGACGGCCTTTCCCTGAGAAATGTACTCATAAGTGAGCGAGCGGTCGGAGAGGAAATCCTCCGTCCGATAGTTCTGAAACTTGACCGCATCGGCGCCCGCCTCGGCGGCGGCGTCAATGCTCCGATGAGCCAGAGCCATGTCTCCGTTGTGATTGATCCCGATCTCAGCGGCGAGAAAACAAGGACAGCCGGCTCCGATTCGGCCTTTCCCAACACGGATCGTCTTCATGACATTACCTCCCGCAGAGCGGCAATGACTCTCGAGGCGCCACGGCCATCCACCCATTGCCTGCCCCGTTCGCTCAGCCGCCGGCGCTCCCCGGCGTTTTGCATCAAATCCTCCAGCGCACGGGCCATATCCGCCTCGGAGATCGTTTCGTACGCACCCAAATCGATGCCGGCACCGCCGGCGGCTACCGCTGCCGCCACCCTCCGCTGATTTTCAGCCAGGACCAGCAAAAGAGCCGGCAAACCCATGAACGCCAGCTCCCAGCAGGTGCTCCCCGCTCCTGAAACCGCCACGTCGGCCCACGCCATCAGCTCGGGCATGTTGTTCACGTCGGCCAGAAGGCGGATGCGATCTTCCAGTAACCCGATCTCACGGCGCAGAGCCCCAAGATGCGGATTGGCAGCCCCAGCGACGATCCTTGCCTCCCAATTCCAACCGGTCGAGCCAAGCAGGTGCAAAGCCTTGACGACCTTGAGCGTCACATTGTCCGGGTCGCTTCCCCCGAGCGTCACCAGCACCCGAAGGGCCGTTTCGGGGATTTCCCCGCGCCGGCTCTGCCACGCCATAAACTCCCGGCGCAACAGGGCATGACTCACACCCAGCAGCATTTTCGTCTCCGGGCGGCAGGAGTAGGTCAGCTCCGCGGCATAAATATTCTGGTTGAGCAGAATGTCGGCGCAGTAATAATCCAGGTGCGCCATATCGTCGATCACCAACAGCCGGTGTCCCGCCTCCCGGATGCGGCACTGGTAGGCGGCGTCAAAATGATACCCGTCCAGCACCACCCAAGCGCCGGAATAATGCGCCAGGTGATCGCCCGAGACTCTCCAGTCGGCGGGATCGGGGTAAGAGCGATCCACCCGGACCACCCCGAAGCCTTCGTCCACCAGGCGGCGATAAAGGCCGGCGCTTTCGCAGGCCGTGATGAACGTTGCCCGACCGCCCCGAGCCTTCCAGGCCTGAGCCAGCGCCAGGCAACGCATCAGATGCCCCGCGCCGATTTCCGTTGAGGCATCGGCGCGAATGAAAAGGTGATCCATCGCTATCCTTGCAGCAGGATTCCAAGGCGGATACCGTCCACGTAGCCGCCCTTGAAGAAATACTGTTCCCTTATGATGCCTTCCCGCTCAAATCCCACCTTCTCGAAAGCCTTGATGGAGCCGATGTTGTTGGCATAGATTCCGGCGGTGAGCTTTCGCAGGTTGAGACACGATCCGGCATAATCCACGATTTGCGCCAGGACTTCCGTCGCATAGCCCTTCCCCCAGAAGGCCTTGTGGCCGATCAGGATTCCCAGCTCGGCATGCCGGTGAAGCCAGTTGATGAGACTGATTTTCACGTTCCCGATGTAGAGCCCCGCCTCCTTTTCAAAAATCCCGAAAAGGCGGGAATTGGGATCGGCATTGGTCTTCTCCACATACACCTTCAAATCCTGCAAGGAATGAGGCGTGAAACGGCTCTCGAGATACTGGCTCACCCGCGGATCGTTCATCCAGCACACGTAGGCTTCATTGACGTCGTAAGCCGTCAAAGCCCGCAGGCAGCATCGCCGGGTTTCGAGGTACTCTTTGAATTCCGTGGATTCCATAACGCGTTATCCGTTCGTTCGCGCCGGTTAAATGAGATCACTCCAGGAGAGAATGCTGCCGGCTTTCAGGTCGGCGTTGACTCTCAGTCCCAGCGCCTGTTCCAGGTACTCGGGGGAAATGCCTGTTCCCGGTCTCTTGAAATCGATATCCGCAAGCTCGATCTTCTCGCCTTCCCCGAGGTCCCGAGTCAGAACCAGGCTGCGACGCGCAGCCAATTTTTTGACACGCTCTTCGGGGCTCATCAGGCGGCGCTTCGTTCCCAAAGCCACTTCGATGGAGCGGATCGCCTGAATGAAAGCTTTGACCTCGTGCGGCTCCAGGGAAAACATATGCTCGCAGCTTCGCGTGGTTTTGTCGAGCGTGATGGTTTTTTCCACCAGGTTGGCACCCAGAGCCACCGCGGCGATGTCCATCTCCCAGCCCGGGCTGTGATCCGAAAAAGCGATGGGATATTCGAACATCTGCTTGAGGGTAGTGATGATATTGAGGTTGATTCCCTCGAGGTAGGCCGGATAGCCGGAGGGACAGTGGTGAATGATGATCTGATCGTTACCTTCGCCGAGCAGCGTATCGACGGCTCTTTCCACTTCCCCCAGCGTGGAGGCTCCCGTGTCGAGCTGCACGCAAACCTTGTGCTTTCCCACGGAGCGGATGAAAGGAGTGTGGTTGATGTCCCCCGAGGCGACCTTGATGGAAGGGATTCCCATTTCCACCAGCCACTCGACGGTTTCGGGGAATACGGCCGTGCAAAACATCAATAAATTGAGCTCATCGGCGCGTTTTTTCACCGCGGCCCAATCTTCGCGCGGCATTTCACGCCGTCTCAAGATCACGTCCAACGGCTCCGTAACCTCCTCCACCCTCCCGGTTTCCCGATCAGCTAGAATCTTATAGGAAAAAGGAACCGACTTGTTCGACATCAAACGATCTACATCGGACAGTTGAAACTTGACGGCATCGGCGCCGGTCTCCGCTGCAACTTCCACCAGCTTCAGGGCCGACTCGAGACCGTTGTGAGTCGCTCCCGCTTCCAGAACGATAAAGACCGGATAGCCGTCACCGATGATCTTGTCCTTCATCTGAATGCACTTTCTTGCGCTCATAACCCTTCCCTCTCCTCCTAAGGCTTCCGGAACACCGGTAAAGCCACACTCCCTCCGAGCTTCGATTTGATATCTCCTTCCTTCAAGGCATCTTTCAGGCCGGAGACGACCTCTGTATACACATCGAGAACCGCACTGATGATTTCTTCTTCATGGGCATAAGCCATATTGTGGGACCCGGTAAAAAGAACTCCCCTCTGGGCGCATTCCTGCTGAAAGAAGGTTTTCAGAACATTGGCATCCCCTGCCGGATGGTCTTTGAAGGCGATCACCCATCGGCAGCCGTAACCCGAAGCCTCCATCACATCCTCTAGCCCGCTGCTTTTGATAAGCCCTCGAACCCGGTTCATCATCGATTCACCGCGGACCGCAATGGTTTCGAGCACCTGATGATCGAGAATGAAATCCATGGTGGCCCGAGTGGCCGCAAGACTCAGCGCTTCGCCTCCGAAGGTGAACGAGAAAAAGGCCTCGTTGAAGACCTTCATCACATCCCTTCGCCCCACGAGGGCTGAAATGGGCATACCGTTGGCCATGGCCTTGCCGAAGCATGCAAGATCGGGGAGCACCTTGAAATATTCATGGGCACCGCCGATCGCCAGACGAAAGCCATTGATGATCTCATCGAAGATGACGAGAGCGCCGTGGGCGTGGGCGATTTCCAGCACGGATTGCAGGTACCCCGGCTTTGGAGGGACGATCCCGGTGGCTTCCATGATGACGGCCGCAAATTCTCCCGGATGGGTGTCGAGGAGAGTGGATAAAGCATCCGGATCATTGTAAGGGAAAGTATGAGAAAGGCTCACGACCTCTGGCGGAATGCCCTTGTTTCGCGTCGTGGTGGCGATATACCAGTCCTGCCAGCCATGGTAGCCGCAAATGGCCACGCGGTTTCGGCCCGTGAAAGCTCTGGCGGCACGCACGGCCGCCGCCGTGACATCGGAGCCGTTCTTCCCGAAGCGCACCATTTCCGCACAGGGGATGAGCTCGACCAGGCGCTCGCTGACCTCAACTTCCAGGGGATAGGGCAACGATAGGACTATCCCGTCCTGAAGCTGCTTCACGATGGCCTCGTTCACCACCGGGTGGCTGTAGCCCAGAATACACGGGCAAAGAGCCATGGTAAAATCGATGTAGCGGTTGCCGTCGGCATCCCAAAGGAAAGCACCCTCACCCCGAGCCGCATAGAGAGGACTTGCACCACAGGAAAATTGGAGGACGGATTTACTGAATGTTTGGGTCTGAGCAGGAATAACCCTCTGGGCTCTCTGCATCCACTCGATAGATTTATCAAACTTGAGCAAGTCCTCACGCATCATGGTTTGAAGCTCCTTCCCATAACATGGTCGTTTTCTATCCGATTGTACCTCTGTTCTCTGCCCTCCCGGCAATCGAAACGAACTGCCCGGATCTGGAAGATTCCTTTGAGCCCTCCACCAAAAGCAATGCATCCATGGCATGCCGCACATTACTCTTGGATGCCGCCCCATCCTTCAAGCAGTCCATGAGGTCGTCCCGCTGCATTTCATAGGCGATATTGGGATCTTCGGCGTGCCCTTCGAAAAGAATCTCCCGCCGGCGGGTCACGGCATCGAAGCGAGTCACCAGAACGGCTTCAGGATTCTTGCCCCAGCTCTGCCAGGTCAGCGTTCCTCCCTCACCGACCACCTCCATTCCCCGGCTCTTGTCCTTTCGAAGGTAGTCCATGTGGATCTCGCTCATCGTCCCTCCGAGATGCTCGCAGATGATGCCCGCCGTCTCCTCGACGTCCGTTTCGAGAGAGCCGGTGTTTTGAGCCATGCAGGCCACGCGGAGCGGCGGTCCCGCCATAAGCAACGCCAGATCGAATTCATGAATGTCATCGAGGAGTATGCCGCCTCCCATGGCCGCCTGAGCGCTGTATGTCTTTCGGTAATCCTGGTCGGGGCGCCAGTAAGGCAAATAGTGGGCGAAATGGGACCGGATATAGAAGATACGGCCCAGATCTCCTCTTTCCACGAGGGCGCGAAGGGGACGCACGCCGGGATGGTAGCGCAGGTTGCAGGCCACCCATGCAAAGCGCCCGGTCTCCTCGATCTTATCATGAAGGGGCAGGACCTCGGCCACGTTCCGTCCCACCGGCTTTTCAATAAAAAGGGCCGCGGAAGAAGTGCTCAAGACTTCCATCGACTGGCTCACGTGCAGATGGTTGGGGGTGCAGATCATCACCAGGTCCGGTTCCCATTGGAGCCCTTCGGCAAGGATCTCGTGAATGCAAACGGGATAGGCTTGCCGGCAAGCCGCGGATATCGCCGGATTGGGCTCTACGCCCCGCACATGATGGGGGTCGAGGATTTTCAGCATGTTACCGAGATGTCTTTTCCCGATGGAGCCCAGACCGCAAATCAGAGCTTTCATTTTTATCAGCCCGCTTTTTATGGAAGGATTTTTGGATTAGAGCCGTGCAACAAGCGACGTGCATAATATTCGGCCAAAACCAGGTCGTCGGCGGTGTCGATATCGATGGATCGCTCGGGAGGCATCCAGTAGCCGATTAACCTATCGGTATAAAAGGTCTTCTGCTCTATGAACGCCTCGACGTCCACCCAGTAGGTAGATCCGTTATCCACCTCGATCTCGGGAAGCTGCTGGCTCTTTAGCTCCGCCATTTCAGGCCACACAAAGCTCAGGTAGCCCTTTGGGTTTTTCATGAGGGCGTAACAGGGGGAAATCGAATAGCAGGTAACGGCCATGACGCCGTTGGCTCCCGAAGTCTCCATCAACTGCAAAGCCCCCGTAATGTCGGCCGCGGTGCGCATGGGCGCCGTGGCATAAAGGCAGCACAGGCGAGCCGGCCTCATGCCTTCCCGCGCCAATACCTCGAGGGTTTGAAGGCAAACCTCCACCACACCTGCCTGGTCCGTGGCCAGATGTTCGGGCCGCTCATAAACTTCGGCCCCGGCGGCTCTTGCCACCTCCCCTATTTCCCGATCTTCCGTGCTGACGATGATTCTTGCAAAAAGACCGGATTCCCTCGCCGCTTCGACCGTGTAGTCGATGATGGGCCTTCCCAGGAAGGGATGTATGTTTTTCCTGGGCAACCGTTTGGACCCGCCACGCGCCGGAACGATACAAATGTTGCACTCTGAATCAAAGACTTTCATTTTATGCGATCCTTACGTTAGCCGGGTTGCCGCGTACTGCGCGCGAACGACATATCAAGGGTAGCCATACTCGCAACCCATGAAAGCAACATCCGTACCACTCCGAGAGCAATGATCATCCCGCGATTTCCACGGCGCAATTATCATGTTTTTGACATTGCCCCAAGAACCGCACTTTAGCTTACAGCATGGAACGTGTGCTTCAGGCTCTCGATGTGTCACCAGGGAAAGCAGGCTCGGCATGGCCCGGTTGACGATCAAAGCTCAAAATCCCCAAAATTGGCGAGACCCATCGTATCGTCTTTCATGGTCATTGCATATATTCTATTGCGGGTCAAAAACCTGACAATTTCCTCAGTCATATAAAGTGAGGCAAATACGGGAATGAGCTTCCTGTCGGCGTATTCAGGGAAGTACTGGCCTATTTCACCCAGCAGATCGACAAACTCTCTCACATGCTGCTCGTTCGGCTTCGATTTCGTTTCGTTGATTATGAAATACTCGTCGGAAACTGCGATCACGTCGAATTCCCTGCGCAGAGACCTGTCGGCAGCATTTCTTTTCATTACGCGAACACCGAAAAATTCCAGATCTCCGCTCTTAAAGTATTCCCTGGCCATGCCCCTGATGTTGGGAGCCACTATGTCCTCGACCACGGTCCCCATTTTGTTCGCAAGCTCGCCCCACCTCCTGTTCATGTATTTTCGATCCAGCTCCGCTTCTACTTTGAATTTCTGCATCTCATCCTTGAACTCTCTCAAACCTCGCTCCATACGATTCAGAGCTACGTCTGTCGAAACCATGAAATGTCCCAATACAGTCTCGAGAGTATCTACTCTATCTTCCAATGGCATTAGCATGTCATCCTCCTTCACGGATATTCCCGTGGATGGAAAAGCTCTATACCTCGCAAAACATCACCCGGCCATCCCTTCGACAGCCACACCAACGGTGCGGCTGCCATACTCATGTCATGATCTTGACAGCTCGCGATTCTCCTGCATTATAGCATGGAAAGCTTTACCTTGGGCTTTGATCCTCTCTACGCTTCAGTGTACCATATTAGACCGATTTGTACTTCGGAGATATAGAAGATGGCAAGATCGACCTCCTCCAGGCAGAACTTTCCCTCTGGCGTCAATTACGCGCAGGGAGTCTTGTGGCAGGTTTCAACCAGCATATCCGTCCGAGATCCTAACCCTGTGAGCTGCAAACACTTTCAGAAAGATAGACGCCGGCTCCATCTTCAGGCACAGCTCCTGCATGTAAAGTAAAACCGACTGTTACATTCAACTTCGAGTCATCGCGACAGCGCAAAGGTTGCAATCGGATGGCGGTTCCGGGTGCAAGCAAAGGGGGTATGAGATGAATTACCGAATTCAGGAAGTGAGTGAGAGGGTGGAAGTCCCCGTGTCGACCATTCGGCACTGGCAGAAGGAATTCGCCGATTTCGTCAAACCGGAAAAGAGCGAGCGAGGGCAAAGAAGATATTCCGAGGGAGATATCGCATCGCTCCTGAAGATCAAGGAAATAGTCCACGGCCAGAAGAAGAGCATCGGCCAGGCAAGAGAGATCCTCGGCGACGGGCAATCGAGCACTTCCGGCAAGATAGACTGGGAAAAACAGACTATTCTTCTGACCGGGGGAACGGGGTCTTTTGGAAAACACTTCTGCAGAATGATGAGCGAAAAATATCATCCCAGAGCCATCAGGGTCTTCAGCCGGGATGAGCTCAAGCAGCATGAGATGCGTCAAGAATTTGGCGAACAGCACATACGGTACCTCATCGGAGACGTACGGGACCGGGACCGCCTCAAACGCGCCATGGAAGGGGTGGATATCGTCGTTCACGCCGCGGCCCTTAAGCATGTGCCCATCTGTGAATATAACCCGCTCGAAGCCGTAAAAACGAACATCTACGGGGCACAGAACATCATTGACGCCGCCATTGACGCGGGAGTCAAGAAAGTGATGGCGCTCAGCACCGACAAGGCTGTGAATCCCGTCAATATTTACGGGGCAACGAAGCTGTGTGCCGAGAAGATCTTCATCCAGGGCAATGCCTATTCGAAGAGGCCGGGCCCGATCTTCAGTTGTGTCCGGTACGGAAACGTCATCGGAAGCCGGGGCAGCGTCATCCCTCTCTTCCTGCGACAGAAGAAGACTTGCAAGATTACTATCACCGACGACAGAATGACGCGATTCTGGATAACCCTCGACCAGGCCGTGGAGCTCGCCCTCAACGGACTGCGCCACATGCAGGGCGGAGAGATCTTCATCCCGAAGCTCCCGAGCATGCGGCTCATGGATCTTGCCAAAGCCGTGGCACCCGAGTGTGAAATCGAGACCATCGGAATCAGACCGGGGGAAAAGCTCCACGAAGTCCTCATCATGGAAGAAGAAGGTAGAAACACTATCATGTATGATGGTATGTACGTGGTGCTGCCGGATTACTCCTGGTGGGAGCGAAAGAACTACAAGACAGGAGTGAATGTCCCGGAGGGTTTCGTTTACGTCAGCAAGAACAATGACGAGTGGATGACCGTCGAGGATCTGAGGAGAATCGTCTATGGAGCCCCCGAAGCGCACATCGTTGAAAGTCTCGATACCGGACGCAAACAACACTTCACCGGACCCAAGCAGCCCGCGCCCGGCCATTCCCTACGGTCGGCAGTGGATCGATGAGGAAGACATACGGGAAGTCGTCGAGGTCCTCCGCTCGGATTGGCTGACCACGGGCCCGAAGGTGGCCGCCTTCGAGCGGACGGTTGCGGATTTCACCGGTGCAGGTGAAGCAGTCGCCGTTTCCAGCGGAACGGCGGCCCTGCATGCGGCCATGTATGCCATAGGGATCGGCCCCGGCGACGAGGTCATAGTCCCGCCCATGACCTTTGCCGCCAGCGCCAATGCGGTTGTCTACCAAGGGGGAGCCCCGGTCTTTGCAGACGTCGAGCCCGACACCCTCCTCATCGATCCCGGCTCCGTAGAGGCTCGAATCACGCCTCGAACAAAAGCCGTCGTGGCCGTGGACTATGCCGGACACCCTTGCGACTACGACGCCTTGAGAGCACTGACCTCACGCCACGGACTGGCGCTCGTCTCCGACGCATGCCATTCCCTCGGAGGTGAATACAAGGGCGGAAAAGTGGGAGCCCTGGCCGATCTCACGGTCTTCAGCTTTCATCCCGTAAAGCATGTCACAACGGGAGAAGGGGGAATGATCGTGACCGGAGATCCCGCTCTCGCCGGAAAAATGCGCCTCTTTCGTAATCACGGCATCACGACGGACCACAGGGAGCGCTCGGAACAGGCCACCTGGCACTACGAGATGGTGGACCTGGGCTTCAATTACCGTCTCACGGACTTCCAATGCGCTTTGGGCATCAGCCAGATGCGCAAATTGCCCCGCTGGATCGCCCGGCGCCAGGAGATCGCCCGCAATTACGACGCCGCCTTTGCAGCCTCGGAGGCCTTCAATAGCCTCACAAGGCGCGAAAACGTTTCCCATGCCTATCATCTTTACGTAATTCAGCTCGAGCAGGCTCTACTCAAAGCCGACCGATCCAGGATTTTTTCGGACCTGAGAGCCCGAGGCATCGGTGTCAACGTGCACTACATCCCCGTGCACCTGCACCCTTTCTACCGAAAACGCTTCCACACAGGCCCCGGAGACTGCCCCGCGGCGGAGCGCGCTTATGAGCGCATACTCAGCCTGCCCATTTTTCCAGCCATGTCGCCGAAGGACGTCGATGATGTCACATCCGCGGTCATGGAAGTCATCAGGGCGCACCTTGCCGGCGGCTGACCGTGATTTCGCCGGGCTCTCCGTTCCCAGCCCCGGCAATCTTGAAAGCTTGCTAGAGAAAACGATGTCGTTTAGAATTATTTGAACTCGTGCGGTTCGGGCCCGATGAAGCGTTTCCCTCATTCCATTGAGAACATTATGCCGGCACAACGTGTTCCGATAGAGCATCTGAAAGTGGGTGTCTACATTCACCTCGATTTGAAGTGGTATGAGCATCCCTTTTTCCTCAACAGCTTCAAGATCAAGAATGCCGATCAGATCGAAGCCTTGAGAGAGCTGGGATTGACTCACGTTGTGTGGATACCTGAAAAAAGCGAGCGACAGCCGGCTCCTCCCTCGAAAACACAGGCGCAAAGCCCTCGTCCGCAGCCCAAGCCTCAGAAAAGCCCCCTTTCGGACGCCCTCTGGCACCTCAAAAAGGAGCGTATCGAACAGTTCAAGCAGCGAAACCTGCGGATTCAGCGTTGTGAAAAGCGCTACCAGAAGACTTTCGATCAAATCAAGGCCACCATGCAAAACCTGGTGACGGGATCGGAGGAAGCGGCGGAAACGGCCTCAGACCTGATACATGGGATGGTCGATACCCTTCTTTCCGACCAGGAAGTCGTATTGCACCTGATGAATATCAAGGGGAAGGATGAAGGCGTCTACTACCACACCCTGAACGTGGGCATTCTATCGCTCTTGCTTGCAAAGGAATATGGGCTGGGAGCTGAAATGATGCAATGGCTCGGCATGGGAGCCGTGTTTCATGACATCGGGAAATATCGCATTCCCAAGAAGATTCTCTACAAGAAGACCCCACTGACCCAGCCCGAGCGTGAACTGGTGCACCTCCATCCGAAATACGGCGAGGAGATCGCTTCCCGGATCAAGAGCTTCCCCGAAGAGGCCCTCAAGGTTATCAGGCAGCACCATGAATCAAATGACGGAAAGGGGTATCCCGACGGACTGAGGGGTAATCAGATTTCTCTTCTCGCCAAAATCATATCCGTAGCCAACGCTTATGACAATTTGTGCAATCAGGGAGATCCCGCCCAATCCATGGCGCCCCATGAAGCTCTGGCGCACATGTTCCGCAATCTGCGCCATCAATTTGACCACGGCCTGCTTTCCATGTTCATTCGCTGCATGGGCGTATACCCTCCGGGAACCATCGTGCAGTTATCAAATGAAATCATCGGGATGGTTGTCTCGATCAACATGGAGAATCAGCTTCGTCCCAACCTGCTCGTCTATGACCCGGAAGTCCCCAAAAAGGAAGCCCTCATCTGGGATCTGAACGACGACCCCGACCTGAGCATCGTCCGCAGTATCCGCCCCTCTCAGCTCCCGCCGGAAATCTACGCCTATCTGAACCCACGCGTCCAGGTAAGCTACTTCTTCGATGCAGAAAAAGATTAAAAGATACGAATTCCTGAATCAGGCGGCAAGGAATTCCTTCGCTTCCCTGAAAGCGACGAGCAGCTCCATGAGGAATTTTTCCACCATGCGGCTGGTGATCCCCAATTTGACGAAGACTTCGTCTTCGTTGGGCTGCATTAAGCCGTCCACGCCACAACCGATCCCCAGGGCGGAGACCATTCGGTTGGCAACGTAGATAAGCGCGGCCAGCCCCTGGTGCTCTTTCGCTTTCAACGGGTTGTGATGATAGCGGATGGCGACCAGGACTTCAGCCGGCAAAGCCCACCGGCGTGCGATGAGTACCCCCAGTTGCTGGTGATCGATGCCCAGCACCTGCCGCTCAGCCTCCAGAAAGCGCATTTTCTTTTCCTGAACCAGGCATAGAATTGTATCGAAGCTGGTTTTCACGAAATGATGCAGCACGGTTTTGCCGATGTCGTGGAGGAGTCCCGCCGTATAGGCCGTGAAGGTATCTTCCCGCCCCAGGTGACGGCAGACGATTTCGCTCATGAGGGCGGAAGCCACGGCATGCTCCCACAGCTCCCCTTCCCTCAAATCGTAGCCCGTGGTATCAGCGGTGAAGTACCGGGATGAACAAGCCGTCATGATAACCGCAAGGAGCTGCTGCTCTCCGAGAGCGGTAATAGCCTCCTTCAGCGAGGCACCCGAATGTTTTCTGGCATAAAGGGGGCTCTGGCTCGCGGCCAGAATCTTTGCCGCAATGGCCTGGTCATACTTGATCACGGCCTCGATCTGGCTTAGCGGCGCCATCTTCTGAATCAAAGGCATGACCTTCGACACCACCTCCGGAAACGGCGGAAGTTTCTCGGCTGCTGCTATGACCTCTTTCAACAAAGGTGACGACTCGGCCCCGCCCATCCAGTTCTCCTTTTTTATCGAGACCATTTTGCCCCTCCACTTCCCTATCGAAAAAGGCCTCGACAAACTTGAATATTATTCGCTTAGCAGATATCTTTTATGTGGATCTTACATAGTTGAACGACACCTGATTGTACAGGAATTTTCATGCTTCCTTCAAGCTTTCAGTGAGCGTTCGAGTAAAGGGCTCCGGGGCATCCACGGAAATCCGTAGAGTGGCCGAACTTATCTTTGCGCAGCCGACAGGAAAGAATGTCTCGTCCATCCGAAAAAGCCTCCGATCACGATTACCGCATCTTCGGGCTTGCTCCGCGTGCCTCGCAGGCCGAGGTAAAAAGAGCCTACCGGGAGCTCGTAAAGCGCTGGCATCCCGATCATTTCGAACAGGAAACCTCTTCGGAGCGGCATTGGGCCGAGGAAAAATTCAAGGAGATCACGGGAGCCTACCGCCGCATTTCCCTGGAATGGGAATCGCAGCCGGAGCCGGGAGGAAATGGACAGCCAGGGACTGAAGCCAAAACGGAACCGAAAAAGGAGACCAGCACCACAACCGGGGCGGAAACCGGCAGAGAAGCGCCAGGAAAAGCATCTTCGGAAAATCGCGGGCAAAACCGAAGGGCAAAGACGGCGAGGAGAAGGAGAACGGCGAGAGCCCGTTTCTTTTTCGACGCGCCGGGGCCGGCTATCCTGGAGATCATCAGAAAAACCGTCGCCTCGAACACCTCACCCGGAAACCGGCGCTCCCTCGCGATCATGCTTTTCCTGTTCATGCTCATCTCCATCATCACTTCCCTTCCAGGCCCGAGCCGGCTCTTTCACCATCCCGAACGTACCCCCGAGGACGCCACTCCCGAAGCAGCCCACAATAAAACGGCCCCGGCCCCGGATAACGATATTCCCTCCGACAATGAAACTTCACCCGATGAAGACAGTCTCCTGGAGACGCCCACAACATCCCCCCCGGAACGGAATTCTTCCAGGGAAAATATTCGCCGCCCCATGCCGCCTCACGGCCGCCCCGGTGAGGAAGCCTACTTTACCCTTGGCTCCACACAGGCGGAGGTGCTCCGTATCCAGGGAGCTCCGTCGAGAATCCACGGCCAGACCTGGGTTTATGGAATATCCGACGTTCAGTTCAAAGATGGGCGGGCATGGCGCTACAACAACTTCGACGGCACACTCAAGGTGCGCCTCAAGCCCTCGGCCCCACCCCCTAAAGACCCTCGCCCCTCTTTTACCTTGGGCTCCACCTCCGATGAAGTTCTTCTAGCCCAGGGAACGCCCACTCGAGTGGAAGGGAACAAGTGGTATTTCGGGTTCAGCGAAGTGCATTTCAAAAACGGCCACGTGGAGGATTTCGACAACTACTTCGGAAACCTGAAAATCATCATCCTTCCCTCCACTCCGTCCAATACCGGTGTACAGAGGGGCTTTTTCACCATCGGCTCGAGCCGGGATGAAGTCCTCTCCGTGCAGGGAACCCCGAGCAGCATTCAGGGCAATTTATGGTTCTATCAGTTTTCGAATATTCTCTTTCGCGACGGAAAGGTGCAATATGTGATCAACGCAGCCGGCAACCTTCGTTTCATTCCGCCGGAAGAATAGGTGAATAGGTAAATGGGTGAATGGGTAAACAGCTTTACAAACTCACCGACTCACCGATTCACCGACAAAAAAAGGAGCGCTATGTCTACAGAAAGCTTTCTGGACGGAATCTATCAAGGATCTTTTGATGGTGAAGTCTTCCGCACTTTCAGAACACCGAAGCCGGGAGACAAGGTACGGATTCTTCTGGATTCGTTCCGGCAATTGATGGAAGAGTACCCTCCCAGTCAACTGGAAGAGGAGGGAAGAATCCCCGACAAGATGTTGAAAGAAATGGGCCGGATCGGTCTCTTCGGCATTTCCATTCCCGAGCTCTATGGCGGGCTGGGATTTGACCTCTGGGAGTACCTGAAAACCGTCGAAGAATTGACATCGGTGGACCTTGCGGTCTCCCTGGTATCCATGGCTCATCTTTCCATCGGCGTGAAGGGCATTGTGCTCTTCGGTACCGAAGAGCAGAAAGAAAAGTATCTAAAACCCGCTGCAACGGGAGAAATGATCTTTTCCTACGCCCTAACCGAGCCTCATATCGGCTCTGACGCTCAACACATCGAAACAAAGGCCGAGCTTTCCCCGGACGGCACTCACTACATCCTCAACGGCCATAAGACCTACATCACCAATGCCAACTACGCCGGAGGCCTCACCGTTTTCGCTCAGATGGACCCGAAGCGGCCCGGCTTCATGGGGGCCTTCATCGTAGAAACGAACCGGGAAGGGGTCAAGATCGGAAAAGACATGCCCAAGATGGGCCTCAAGGTCAGCTCCACGGCGGCGATCCAGTTCAAGGACGTTCGAGTGCCTGTCGAGAACCTTCTGGGAAAGCCCGGCGATGGGTTCAAAATCGCCATGACCATTCTCAATTACGGAAGACTCGGCCTTGGAGCCTCCTCTGTGGGGATGATGGAGCAGTCCATCGAGGACATGAAGGCGCGCTCCTCCTCGAGGATACAGTTCGGTGTCCCCATCAAGGATTTCCCCCTGGTTCAGGAAAAAATGGTCACGGCGCGCGTGAACAGCACCATTGCCTCCGCCATGAACGCCTTCGCCGGGGGACTGCTGGAAGACGACGTCCTGGCCAACGTCGCCCTCGAGACCTCACACTGCAAGCTTTTCGGCACCACCCGTGCCTGGGACACACTCTACGATGCCCTTCAAGTCGCCGGAGGAGCCGGCTACCTTGCCACGCAGCCCTATGAAAAGCGAATGAGGGATTTTCGAGTGGCCACAGTCTTCGAAGGCACCACCGAGATTCATTCCATCTATCCGGCTCTCTTTCTCATGCGAAAGATCTCAAAACAGATGGAGCTGCTGAACGCCGGCAGATTCTCCCAGCTCGGATTCCTGCTTCGCAATCTTTTCTCGAGAACCAGGTGGCCGCTGAAATACAAGAACAAGGTAATGCAAAAAGCCGCCAAGCTCGCCAGGGCCAACGCCCGAACCATCAGAAGAATGCTCTTCGTCGGCCTCCTTGTTTACGGAAAGAAGGCTCAGGAAAAGGAGTTCTTCCTTCGCAGAATCACCACCCTCAGCCTTTACCTCTTCGGCCTGCTGGCACTGCTGGCCCGACTGACCTCCGACCACAAGGCCGGACGCCTTCGGCAGGAAGACCTCCACGTCCTGCATTATTTCTTGGAAGAAGCGAAAGAAGCGCGCGACAAAAACAGGCGGCTGTTTTTTTCGAAGAAGGAAGCTTTGCACGACCGGATCTTCCGAAGTCTCTTTCGGTAAGGCATGGTTCGTCTCGGTCAAAATCGAATCGACTTTGCGGTTTATGCCGCTATTGAGGAATCAGAAAAGGACATAAAGGACATAAAGGACATAAAAGACAAATAGGACGTTAAGGAATGAAGAAAGGCAACTGGAGCAATCCCTTCCAGCTTCATGCCTTTCCTTCATACCCTTCATGCCTTTTTGTCCTTTTTGTCCTTTTTGTCCTTTTTGTCCTTTTTGTCCTTTTCGCTTTGAATTACCTGACACCCTGCGGAGCCCGCCCCCCCACATCTCCACCGGGTGGTAAATCGCGGCGAAAAGTGCTATACTCGCTTCCGTCATTCGAGGAGCTTCTCCTTTAGATGCAATAAAATCAGAAGGCTACATGAAAAAAATCCTTTGTAGCCCTTCCAGGCCAAAGAAAGCACGATTTCTTCAACCGTTGAACCGAGGCGTATGGACAGTCGCTCCCAAAATTTCATGGAACATGACCGCATCCAGCGCCATATCCGCAATGCTCCAGGCATAAGGCTTCTGCGCAGTGACAGCGCGCCGCTGATCCTCAGCTTTCTTCACCGGGAGTTCAAAACCTCCCAGAGGATCTGGATCCCCTACTCGGAACTGGTGGAAAAGCTCGATGACTATCTGGAAATGCTGCACGAGATCCAGCCGGAGCTCTATCCACGGTCGGCACAGCTCTACCTCGAAACCTGGTGCGATGACGATCACCAGTTTCTGAGAAAATACTACGACTCCAACAGCGACGACCCGGTCTTCGAGCTCACTCCTGGCACGGAAAAAGCCCTCGGGTGGCTGGAAGACCTCAAGGGAAGCCAGTTTATCGCGACGGAATCCCGTTTTCTGCGGATTTTTTCCATCCTGGAAGAAATCGTCGTAAGGAGCACCGAGGACACTCCCACGCGGCTGGCTCAGTTGGAAAGGCAGAAAGAGGACATTCAGAAGGAAATCGACAGGATCAAGGCGACGGGAGAAGTTCAGCGCTATAACGTCACTCAGATCAAGGAGCGGTTTCTGGAGGCAAACGATGCCGCCCGACGCCTTCTGGCGGATTTTCGGGAAGTCGAGCAGAACTTCAGGGACATCACCCGGGCCGTCCAGGAACAGCAACTGAAGGAAGGTGTGCGGAAAGGCTCCGTCGTCAAGTACGTTATCGACGCCGACGACTCTCTGAAAGCTTCCGATCAGGGGCGCAGCTTCTATACCTTCTGGGATTTCCTGCTTTCGCCTTCAAAGCAGGAAGATCTGCAAGAGCTCCTCGAAAGAGTCTACAACCTCCCGGATGTGCAACCGCTGAGCGAGGAAAATCAGCTCCTCAAGCGCATCAAGACGAGCCTCATCGACGCCGGAGAGAAAGTCGTCCAATCAAATCACCGCCTGGCCGAGCAACTGCGAAAGGTGCTTGATGACCGCAACATTCCCGAATATCGGCGCGTGATGGAGCTGATTACCGAAATCAAGAGGCACGCTCTGGCCCTGGTGGAAAATCCTCCCGAAGAGGAAGAATTCATCGGAATCGAAGGCTATCCCCAGGTACGCATGATCATGGAGAGGCCTTTTTGGGAGCCGGTGGAGATCCCCGGCTTCAACAGCGAGGATGTCCTCATGGCGGACGAAGATCCGTGGGACGTGGAGATGGATGATCTCTACGACCCCTTCCACGTGGACGAGTTGTCGATCAAGCAGAGGCTCACCAGCTTGCTTCTCAGGAAGCGCCGCCTGACCCTGGCCGAGCTGACGGAGCAATACCCGATCCAGAAAGGCCTTCCTGAAATCCTTGCCTACTTTTCCATTGCCTCGCAGAGCGACAAACATCGCATCGACGACACGTTGAAGGAAGACATTGCCATGCTGAAGCCGTCGGATGAGGGTGAGAAGCTCGTGTATGTGAGCGTGCCGCAGGTCGTGTTCAGCCGATAAAGACAATCCGCCAAGAGGGAAAAAGATCCAGAATCATGAGAAAAGAAAACATTCTGCCGTACGCTCCGGTTTTGATCAAGCTCCTGCAGGACGTGCTCTACCAGGAGGAGACCGCTCACTGGGATATGCTCTTACGGCATGCCAGGTCCGTTCAGGAGTATTTCGAGAAAATCGGAGTTCAGGTCTATATCGACGAGCCGGAAGGCTATGCCTATCTGCGCCAGCACGATGAAGAAGACGAAGAAGGCCAGGAGCCGTCCAGGCCCCTTCCCCGCCTGGTTCGCCGGGACAGGCTTTCCTTTCACGTCACGCTGCTTTGCGTGCTCCTGCGCGAAAGGCTGCAGCAATTCGACACCAGCGCCTCGGGCTCGACGCGGCTCGTGCTCCATACGGACGACCTCAACGATCTCATACGGCCCTTTTTCAAGGAGCGAACCGACGAAGTGCGCATGCTCCGGACTTTCGACGCCATCATAAAACAGACCGCCGACCTTGGCTTCCTCAAGCGCTTGACGGGTGCGGAGGAAAACCTGTATGAAGTCCGTCGCATTCTCAAAGCGAAAATTTCCGCGGACATTCTTTTTGACATCAAAGAGAAAATGAAAGCCTATGCAGAATCAGCTCATGTTTGAATTCGAGACCGATGACCAGAAAGCCGGATTCCGCCTGCATCGGCTCGAAGTCTGGAACTGGGGGACCTTTCACAACCGCATCTGGACCATCGAGCCCGCCGGCGGCACTTCCCTCCTGACCGGCGCCAACGGCTCGGGCAAATCGACCTTGGTGGACGCGATTCTGACTCTTCTCGTCCCCAACGTAAAACGGACCTACAACCAGGCCTCCGGGTCGGACCGCCGCAAGGAGCGGGACGAGAGGACCTACGTTCTTGGAGCCTATGGGAAAGTTAAGAGCGGAGACGGCTCCGCCTCGAAAACACAATACCTGCGAACGAAGGACGACTACTCCGTTCTCCTCGCCCAATTCTACAACGAAGGCTACAAGAAGCGGGTGACCCTGGCCCAAGTCTTCTGGATTCAGGATGGAGCGGTAAGAAAATTCTTCGTACTCGCCCGCGAGGAGCTGCAAATCGAGCAGCACTTCAGCAACTTTTCGAGCATCTCCGAGCTCAAGAAACGGCTTCGAGCCATGCCCAACGTGGACGTCTTCGACCAGTTCGGAGAGTACGGAAGGCAGGTGCGCAAAACCTTCGGCTTTCGCTCCGAAAAGGCGCTCGAGCTCTTCAATCAGACGGTGGCCATAAAGGAGATCGGCGATCTCAACGACTTCGTGCGCACTCACATGCTCGATCGGACCGATGTTCATGAAAAGATCGATCAACTGCGCGCCAACTATGAAAACCTGACCCGCTCCCACGACGCCATGCTGAAGGCGCAGCGCCAGCTCGCCCAGCTCAAGCCCCTCATCGCCGGCGTCGCCCGCTATGAAGACTCCCAAAAAGGCATCCAGGAGCTGGAATGGTGCGTCGAAGCCGTTCCGGCCTATTTTGCCCAGCGAAAGATGGCTCTCCTGGATGAAGCGGCAACCCAATGCGAGCAACAGATGACCGAAGTCCGGCATCGCCTGGAAGAAACGGTGCAGCAGCTCGAGGACCTTCGAAAGGAGCAACGAGATCTCGAGATCGCCATCAGCACCGATGCGGCGGGCCAGCGCATGCGGGAGCTCGAGCAGGAGATCCGGCGTCTCGAGGAAAAGCTGGAGCGCAAGCACAAGCTCGCCGAGGAATACACCAATCTTGCCCAGATCCTCGATATCGAGCCGGGTGACGACGAACACGCTTTCAACGTTTCCAGGCAGCGGGGAAGCACCCTCAAGCGGGAAATCGATGCAAAGCTCGAAAAGCTGGGAGCGGAGCTCCTCGAACATCAAATCGAACGGCGAAAGCTCAGCGAGCGTTGCCAGGGACTGCGCCAGGAGCTCCAGTCGCTCGAGCACAGAAAGAGTCAGATCCCCTACGAAAACCTCCAGATCCGAAACCGCATCCTGAAGGATCTGAACATTCCGGAAAATGAAATCCCCTTCGTCGGCGAGCTGCTCAAGGTAAGAGACGAAGAAAGCGAATGGGAGGGCTCCCTCGAGCGGCTGCTCCACAGCCTCGGCCTCCGGTTGCTGGTCCCCGAAAAACACTATCGGGCCGTCAGCCAGTATGTGAACAAAACCTACCTGGGAGGCCGCATCGTATTCCATCGGGTCGGCGAGCGGCGGCTGTACTCGGTCGGGCAGACTCCCGACGACGACGCGGTGGTCCACAAGCTCGAAATCAAGCAGGGAACCGAATTCCACGACTGGATTCGTAACGAGCTCGTCCTCCGCTACGACTACATCTGTTGCGACAACATGGAGCGATTCCAAAAGGAAAGCCGGGCCATCACCAAGACCGGCCTCACCAAGAGCGGCAACGCCAGGCACGAAAAGGACGACCGGCACACCCTGAACGACCGGAGGCGCTTCATCCTCGGCTGGGACAATCAGGACAAGATCCGGGCCATTGAAAATGAGCTGAGCGGCCGGGAAAGAGAACTGGAAGCCAACGGAAAAAACCTCCACGAGATCGATACCCGCAAAAGGCAGTTGACTCTTCAGCGGGAGCGGCTCCAGGATTTCCTGCGCTTCGACTCCTTCCCCGCCCTCGACTGGCAGCAAGACGACGCCGAAGTCCGGCGCCTCAAGGAGCAAAAAAGTGAGCTCGAGCAAAGCTCGGATCGCCTCAAGCAACTGCGCGAGCAACTGGCGACTCTTACGATCCGCACTGCGGAAAAGGACGCCACGCGCCGCTCCGTCGAGCGGGAAGTCAACAATATCGACCGGGACATTCACGATTACCGGAAACAGTTCCGGGACTGCGAAACACGCCTGAGCATCTTCCCCCCGGAAGAAGTCCGCCTCTACACGCCCCACATCGATGCCAGAATCCGCGACAAGAGCCTCACCCTCTCCGATGTCGATCTCTGGGAGCGCCAGGAGCAGCAGTACTACAGGGAACGGGTGGACCAGGAAAAGGCGGAGCTTCACCGCCTGGAGAACATGATCGAAAAGAGCATGCTCAACTACAAGCGAGACTATCCCGTCGAAACATCCAACGTGGATGCCTCCGTCGAGGCCATAGGCGAGTTCAGGAGCATGCTCGAAAAGGTAGAATGGGAGGATCTCCCGCGCCACGAGCAGCGCTTCAAGGGACTCCTCAACGAAAAGGTCATCGCGGATATTTCCTTCTTCAAAAGCGCTCTCGAAAGACAGGTGGAGGACATCAAGGGCAACATCGAGGAGCTGAACCGCTCCCTTCGCTCCATAGACTACACTCCTTCAACCTTCATACAGCTCTCCTTCGAGGTGAACCGCGACCCCGAAATCCTGGACTTCAGAAACACGCTCAAAGCCTGCCTTTCCGACGTCGGCACCCCCCAGCCCCCGGAAGCCGGCGAAGAAAGCCTCGCCCGCATCAAGGCCCTCATCGAGCGTTTCGAAAGCGAGGAGCGCTGGACGGCCAAAGTCACCGACGTACGCAACTGGATGTCTTTTTCCGCCAGTGAGCGCTACAAGGAAGACAACTCGGAAAAGCACTACTATTCGGACTCCTCGGGCAAATCGGGAGGCCAGAAAGCCAAGCTCGCCTACACCATCCTGGCTTCGGCCATCGCCTACCAGTTCGGCCTGGACTACGGCGAGACGCGCTCCCGCTCCTTTCGCTTCGTCGTGGTTGACGAAGCCTTCAGCAAGTCCGACGAAGCCAACGCACGCTACGCCATGGAGCTCTTCAAGCGGCTGAACCTCCAGCTCCTCGTCGTAACCCCCCCCAAGAGCAACGACATCCGCATCGTCGAGCCCTACATCGGAGCCTGCCACTACGTTACGAACAACCAGGACGAAAACCAGTCCAAGGTCTATAATCTGAATATTCGGGAGTATTACGAAAAACGAAAGATTTTGATGCAACAGGCGGTGCACGATTGATCCCACGCAAAAAGAGAATCCATTTCTGGCTACCCACACAAGGCGGGACATTTCTCGTCCAGTGTGGAAGCGGCATCCTGCCGCTTTTTTGGTGGGCAGCCAGCTGGCGAAAGAAGCGGCAGGATGCCGCTTCTTTCGCCAGCTGACGGGTGACGGGTGACCCAGGCAACTTGTTGCCTGGGTGCGAAGCACAAGAGGGAATGCCTCTTGCCTCCGGCACGGGCAACAAGTTGCCCGTGTCACCCATGCCGAACATGAGCTTCCACGCGGCAGGAAGTGTAAGGCAGCTCGAAGTCAAGATCGAGCAGGGAGAGTACCTTTTTCTGCCTATGGCGACCATATTTGAAACCGGCAACCACATCGCCCGGAACGGCGACGGGCAACAACGCCGTAAGTGCGCCCAACGATTCGTGGAACAGGTTGAAAAAGCTTTGAAGGGAGAATCTCCTTTCAGACCCATCGCCTTCTTGTCACAGGAACAGTTGCGAAAATGGCTGTCTGAATTTCCCGATTCAGCAATGAGAGGGAAAGGCTTGGGAGACCTTTCCATAATTTATGATTTCCACCGTGTTTGCGCTCGGAACCTGGCTCGAAGGGTCTATATCCGGTCGCTTGACGATCATCTTCTAAGTTTTCAACGCGATCCTAGATCTGAACATGCATCCGATGGAAATTCCTTTACGAAAGTAACTTGAAGACACAGTAAGATCTACTCGGATGCTCGTGACGCTTGGGCTGGAGATAAACTGCATCATGTGAAAGTTTTCAGTTAACAGTAATCATGACACGTGTAAGGGTAGACTCGAAAATTTTCAAATGTTCGATTCAATCATGTTGTTATCTGCTATTTTCATGGAGTTTTCGAAGGCTTCCCCAGGACAATCGTGAAGCGGAGGCCTTAGGCTTTGAGCTTGCGGTATCGATAAATTTCGGCGTTCATATAGGCTACTGGGCTGTGGAATGCCATTATAAGGCCTTCGTCTTGCTTCTTGTCCATATCCCGAGTGGGGGAATGGGGCGGGTGGCACCGGCAACTTGTTGCCGGTGTGTGAAGCACAAGAGGCAATACATGAGGATTTTACCAACTCTGACGGGTGCTGCGAGGTGGGGCTGGTGGTTCAGGCAGCTTATTACCAGTGGGTAAAGCACGGAAGGAATACCTCTTGCCTTCGGCACGGGCAACAAGTTGCCCGTGTCACCCGTGGTGCGCAACGCCAGGAGGATTGGAGAACTTGAACATCGAGTCATCATAATTCAAGTTATGCCTTGATTTTATTGCCATTGCATAAAGGTGGGGATGAGGGCAAGCCGTTCACGGAGGCGTGAACAGCTTTCTTCGTGGAATAATCATGTCTTTTCATCGTCATAAGGAGGATTGTAATGAGAATCGCATGTTCTGAAAGAAGCGTTTGTTGTGTTGTTGTCATGGCATTGTTGTGCATTTTGTTCACTTGCTCCCAATCAGCCGCCGCGACGGGGCCGCCGCATATATTGAACTACCAGGGAACCTTGACCGATGATCAGGGAAACCCTGTGAATGGCCAGAAGACAATGTCTTTTCGAATCTACAACAGTGCTACCGCGGCTCCCAATCAGGCACTCTGGGTGTCGGGGGATGTCGTTGTCCCCGTGGTCAAGGGAGTTTTCAGCGTCAACCTGGGAGAGGCACCGCAGACTTCGATCCCGTTGAATGTTTTCTCGGTAAACACCCGCTTTCTGGGAGTAACCGTGGATGGGAGCGAGCTTCCCGATAGAAAGCGGCTGGTTAGTGTACCCTATGCGTTGAATGCGGCTACCGCTGAAAATGCCACCAACGCGGTCAACGCCGTTAACGCCATCAATGCTGTCAATGCCGGTATCCCTGAAAGCGGGTGGATCACCGCCAACGAGACCTGGACCTACGCCAGTCCGACTACCTTCACGATTCCAGGCGATAAAACCGGCAGGTACCAGAAAGGCGACAAGATTAAACTCAACCAGGCGGCAATAAAATACTTCTACATCATTGGCGTTGCCTATGCCGATCCGAATACGACGATTACGATCACTGGAGGCTAGGATTATTCCTTGGAAGACAGTGCGATTGCTGATCCCTGTTTTTCAAGAGTTGAGAACCCGTTCGGTTTTCCTGACTGGTTCAATTACACCCCGGAATGGTCAGCAAGCGAATCGTTGACGATTACAAAAACCACCATCTATATGACCAAATTTACCATTAAAGGTAAAATGCTTCACCTTATCATATCAGCAGCTATTTATTTTACTGGTTCGCCTGGGCCTTATGTTTATGTTACGGCCCCAGTTACCCCAATGCTTCCTTCTGGACTAAGCGGAGGTGTTGTATCACAAAGCGTTCAGCTCGCTTCTGGAGCTTGGGTTGATGGCCAATGTGATTATATACCGGCTTACTCAAAATTTATGCTGCAAATGAGAGGAGCTGGTGTGCTGTGGAACGTTCAGGCTTATGGTAATGATATCCGAGTGCAAATAACCTATGAAATTTAAAAGGCCGTATTTCCTGGCTTTTGTATCATCATTGGACATAGTTGGGGGTTCGTTATGTCCGAATTCGGTGACCATTACGTGAATGCATGGATAAGAGCAAGCCTGTCTCGGGGGCGGGAACAGCCTTGTTCCTGGAATGATCTTTATCGTGGTGAGGAGGACCGAAATGAGAATCGCATGTTCTGAAAGAACCGTTTGTTGTGTTGTTGTCATGGCATTACTGTGCATTTCGTTCACTTGTTCCCAATCGGCCGCCGCGACGGGGCCGCCGCATATATTGAACTACCAGGGAACCTTGACCGATGATCAGGGAAACCCTGTGAATGGCCAGAAGACAATGTCCTTTCGAATCTACAACAGTGCTACCGCGGCTCCCAATCAGGCACTCTGGGTGTCGGGGGATGTCGTTGTCCCCGTGGTCAAGGGAGTTTTCAGCGTCAACCTGGGAGAGGCACCGCAAGCTCCAATCCCTTCGACACTTTTTTTAAGCAATACCCGCTTCTTGGGAGTAACCGTGGACGGGAGCGAGCTACCCGATAAGAAGCGGCTGGTCAGCGTTCCGTATGCCTTGAATGCAGGAGGCTCGGAAATTCCCAAGGGTGTAATTGTTATGTGGAGTGGGCTAATAACCGAGATTCCGCAAGGATGGGCATTGTGCGATGGGACCAACGGAACACCTAATCTAACGGATCGCTTCATTGCGGGAGCGGGAAGTACCTTCTCTGCCGGAAGCCATCAGGGAATCACCACAATCAATCTTTCTCATATCCATGCCACCGGAAACCATACCCTGACCATTGATGAAACACCTTCTCACGGTCATTCCATTCGGGTGGAAGGCGGCAGAAGCAATGCTACAGATCAAGGCGGGAATGGTGCCTGGAATTGCCCTCCTTACGGAGGAATGACTAATAATACTAGCTACTTGGCAGAGACTGGCGGTAGTGGGGCTCATAACCATGGCAACACAGACGCAGCAGGCAATTCAGCACAGGACATACTTCCCCCTTACTATGCGCTTTGTTTTATCATGAAACTTTAATAAGCCGTGTAAGTCAGGAGCAATCCAAGGCAAGCTACCTGACCGATAAGTCTCAAATGGGCTGAGTCATGGGGGCTTTCCGCACCATGACCACCCTTTTATTGGTGAGCCCTAACTGTTTGGGAGAAGGCGTTATGAAAAACGTGCTAAAAGCATTGAGCGTCCTTTTTTTGGTGTGCTTGCCGGCCATCGCCGGTGCATACCAGATCCGTAATGGATTGTTATCACCCGTGGGCGGCTCTTCCAATGGAGCCAACGTGGACATCCCCTCATGCAACATGCAGCCCTACAGCAAGCTCACCAAGGATGATATCCTCAAGATTTATCGTCAAGGCATGAGGGAGTACAACAAGGGCAAGGCTTTCTATGATTCCCTGAGCCCGGCGAACAGTACGGATCCGAGAATCGCGAGGTTGATTTCCGAGGCTGATCAAGACTATGGCTCGCTTGGCTTCATAGATGAATTTGAATCCACAATCAAGGGCTACTATCTCGCCGCACGGCGCAATTTCCTGTACGGCGCGTTCTACGGCGACCCGCGCTGCATAAGTATGCTGAACCGTTGCACGAGGGCGATCGCCTCGACGTATATCGCATTTGGGGACGAGTATTACATCGATGCAGTAGACTACAGAGTCATCACACTTATTACCGACTTAGAAGGACGTTTGAAAAAGAAGCTGGACAAATTGAGAGGAGCTACACCCCCATATGATAAGGGCGCCGCCGCGCAATATGGAAAAGCGGTTGCCACCTTCGTCGATGCCCTGGCCGATAGCGTTGGGAATATTTACGTCGGAGATTTCTTCAGAGATCCCGAATACGATCTCTTCAACCTGGCCTCACAAAGGCTTAGTACGGCCCTGACCGATCAGGCGTCCCTGGAATACCTCTACAACATGACCCCTGATCCTACCTGTCAGTGGTCCCAATCGACAGCGAAGTTCAAGGAAATCATCTCCAAGGCGTCAACGGAGGCATACATCCAGGCTGCAGCGCTGGGCACGCGCAAGTTATCGGTATTCAATCGGAGCGCGGGGCTCTTGAACAACCTGTCGCTCTTGAGGGAGAAGGCCATGCTGGCCTACAGCAATGCGAATATTCTTGGCTACGACAACCGCTTTGTCCCGATGGCGGACTTCGATGGTCTGAACGGGCTCGGAAATGTTGCCGATCTGGCGGTCAAGAATGCCGCCGCCAGTCAGAGTGAAGCGGAGATCGATACGAGGGAGTATGACAGAAACGTTGCCGAGCTCGATGGCGAGAAGGAAAAGCTCTACGCATCATATGCAAGGCAATTATCTGAACTGACGGGCGTTCCAGTGCCTGCGACTCTGCCGGACGAGCAGTTTCTGGCAGCCGTGGCCATTGGCGGCACGGACCTGCTGGACTGCTCCATGGAGCTCGACCCTACCGCGTTCAAGACCTGCCTGCAGGGAAAAGCCATGGGGGCCTTGGGCAGCAAGTACAATCAGATCAAGGAAGCGGACCTCAAGGTCGATCTATCGATCCAGCAAAGAGAGCATGCGCGTGAGCGCTTGCAGTTGGAGCAGGCCAAGCAGCAAATCAAAATCCAACTTACCGCCCAGTTTCTGAAAGATCAAACCGTGATTCTCGAAGATTACTACACTGGGCTGATCGAAGCACAGAAAAACAAAAGAGTTATCGAAGAAACAACGACCAGGGAATGGGATTCGAAAAAGCACAAATGGGGCTCCAAAACGAAAACAACCTCGACCACCAGAACGACCGAATTCGATCCAACGGAGATGTTTGTTGAAAAGAAAAAGACAATCGATCTTCTCAACCTCACCACCCAATACAACCTCGCAATCCAGAATGCGGATGACGAGGTAGTGATCCGAAATTACCTGATGGATCTCGATGAATCCTTGATCGCCGTCGACATCGCGACGCAGCAGATGAATACCATCTCGCGGGAATTCCACGATCTGATCGATCAGAAAAACAACCTGATTTTGATGTACCTCCAGGCGGAGGACCACTACAAATATGTCCAGGGGCAGTTACTGACGGCACGAGTGCTCAAGTCGAGCTCCGTCTTGAACGCCGCCCATGACCTGGAGATTGCGAAGCACTGGTCTTACCTTGCCGCCAAAACTCTCGAATTCCAATTCCTGTACCCGATTGTCGACATTCAGGTTCCAGGGGATACCCTCGATATCGGCGATGTCTTCAAGGCCCAGAAGACCGATACGCTGGAGCGGTTCCTGTTGAACTTGAAGGGCTTGAAGAGCATCTTGTGCAGCTTGGGAAATACCTTCAAGGAAACCGAAATCACGTTCTCCATTGCCGAGCACATGCTGGGTTTGACCAGGCAGAATCTCGATCCAGACCATGCACTGACCGACCCGCAATTCCAGGCTTTGAGGCAGCAGAAATTCCAGGAATTTGTGAGCCGGCACATGGATAGTCAGGGCTTTCTCAGTTTCGAGTTTTCGACTTCCGTGCTCAACAGCGCGTTTTATCAACCCGACCTTGGCTTTGTTGAATGGAACATGAAGAACTGGTTTGGATTGGATCCGTGCGAAGGTACCGAGGCTTCCGGCTTTGCCGTCAATATAGTCGGCGCCCAGGACGCCATACCGGCTCCCAAGCCGGTCATCAGCATTACCCACGGAGGGGACTCGACCTTTCTCTACGAAGATTGTACCGTCAAGGCTTACGTTCCGGTGAAGCCCAGGACCTTCATCGCCATTCCGGGGTTGACTACCGAGAAGGATACTACCTACGTCACGGTGAGAAACCCTCGCATCGATGGTGAACCGTTGGATCCAAGCAGGACCGTATGGGTGAACGATCTCAAAGGCCGCAGCATCTCCGCCTCCCGTTGGACATTCAAATTGAGCTATGACACGAGATATTCGAAATTCGACTACACAAAGCTCAAGGATATCGAGCTCATTATGGACACTATCGGCATCCAGACTACATGTCCGGTTCAATGATTACTGCCTGACTCCGGATCTGACCATGGCCCAAATCAAAATCAAATCGGGGTGACACGGGCAATTTGTTGCCAGTGGCGAAGACAGGAGGTCTTCCTCTTGTGCTTCGCACCCAGGCAACAAGTTGCCTGGGCTACCCGTTACCCGCTTGATTGTGGAAATTCAGGAGTGGGAGCTAGATCATCACGCCGTAAGTTCGTTCCCCCCCGGGAGCGCGGGCTTCCAGCCTGCAAGTGGCGAAATGAAGTTTCGTGGTTTCGGAGGGGTGGCACCGGCAACTCGTTGCCGGTGTGCGAAGCACAAGAGGGATACATTCAGATTTTACGAC
>Ga0209749_1000785_pt1 | contig 36672 bp, 26 predicted proteins | sample EPASupsiteSAE347_FD_187267 | JGI IMG/M metagenome (GOLD analysis project Ga0209749, IMG submission 187267) | Bioremediated contaminated groundwater from EPA Superfund site, New Mexico - Sample SAE3-47 (SPAdes) (version 2) | ecosystem: Environmental > Aquatic > Deep subsurface > Groundwater >...
CTTTATCGGCGGCGCCAGGCCTTTTCGCGACTGTGAATTCGCCTTTATTCACCCCAAAAAGGTGAACGGCGTGTTGCTGGAACTGATAGACTATAAGTGGAACGAGTTTAAGAAGTAAATTAGAAAAGTGAGACAATTGAGGGCGCAGGGCTATAGGCGTATTCTTACCCCAAAATCCCCCCTCCTATACCCTTGTGCCCTATATAAGTTCCGTTTGTGTTGTAGTATCATTTTGAAAAACAGGTTTGATTGATGAGGTGACGTATGCCTGATGCAATATTGGTGATAGGTGGCGGCGTGGCAGGAATACATGTGGCATTAAATGCCGCAGAGTATGGGACCATGGTGTATCTTATCGACGACACGCCAAGCATTGGCGGGATCATGGCAAGATTGGACAAGACATTTCCGACTAACGACTGTTCAATATGTATCGAAGCGCCAAGGATGTATGAAGTCGATAACCACGAAAATATTAAGATCATTACGAACACGGAAGTACGGCGTATTACAAAGAAAAACGGCGGTTTTACCGTCCGGTTGCTGCAGAAATCAAGATTTATCGATGAAGAAAAATGTACCGGTTGCGGCGCCTGTGTGCAGGCATGCCCGATGACCGTTTCCGACGAAATGGACGGGAAGATCGGCGGCACAAGAAAGCTGATCTCCATGGCCTTCCCCCAGGCGGTGCCCAGCGCCGTCGTTGTGGACAAACGATGCCGCGACGGCAAGATGCGCGCAAGCGGCGCATGCATCGGCGGATGCGTCGTGGATTGCAGCCAGTGCCGTGAATGCCCGATAGCGCTGTGCGTAAAGGCCTGCATCAAAGAAGGCAAGGATGCCGTCAGACTCTGGCAGGCAGACAAACCCATGGACATTGAGGTAAAAAGCATTGTAGTCGCCTCAGGTCTCAACCCTGACGAGCCCGAAAAAGGCCAGTACGGATACGACGTCTATGAAAACGTCATTACAAACGTCCACTTCGAACGGCTCATGAATGCAGGAGGACCCACGGGAGGAGACATTATAAGACCCTCGGACAAACACCATCCGAAAAAGATCGGCTGGATACAATGTGTAGGCCGCGGGCTCAAGGAAGGCGAAACGCATTACTGTTCGAAAGTATGCTGCATGATAGCAGCCAAACAGACGATCATCACAAAAGAACACGCCGCCGACGTTGAAACCGTCGTATTCCACAACGACCTGAAAGCCTACGGAAAAGGCTTCTGGGGCTTTCACAAAAAGGCCGTCGAACACGGTGTAAGATATGTACGGGCGCGGCCCTATGACGTCCGCGAAGACCCGGAAACAAAAAATATCTTTGTAAAATACGAAGATCTGGACACAGGCGAACTGAAAGAAGAAGAACTGGAACTCCTCGTGCTCTCAATGGGTCTTGTGCCCGGCAACCGCAACAAAAAACTGGCCAGGGCGCTCGGAATAGAACTTGACGAATACGGGTTTTTCAAAGAAAATGACCCTGTTATGCATCCTCTTGAAACAAATGTCGAAGGGATTTACCTCTGCGGAGGAGCAACAAGCCCCATAGACATTTCTGAGTCGGTTATACAGGCATCTGCTGCTGGACTAAAAGCAGTATCGAGAACTTAAGAGGTAGTAATAAGATGAGTGAAGAAGATATCAGAGTAGGCGTATTTGTATGTAATTGCGGTTCAAATATCGGCGGCATCGTCAATGTGCCGGAAGTGGTTGAGTACGCAAAAACCCTTAAAAACGTAGTCTTTGCCGACGAAAGCAAGTGGTCCTGTTCTGTCGACGCATTAGCGCAGATACAGAACGGCATTAAAGAAAACAACGTAAACAGGGTCGTTATCGCAGCCTGTACACCGAGAACCCATGAACCGCTTTTCAAGAGAACGGTAAAAGCGATAGGACTGAATCCATACCTCCTTGAATTTGTCAGCATCAGGGAACAATCCTCCTGGGTGCACATGAACACCCCGGAGATAGCCACCGCAAAGGCAAAAAACCTCATCAAGATGGGCGTCGCCAAGGCCTCGCTCCTGGAAGAAGGCGAAGAAATCAGGCTGCCCGTAAAAACCGACGCATTGATCATCGGCGGCGGCGTATCGGGTATGACGGCCGCAGTAAGCCTTGCAAACCAGGGATTCAATGCAGTCATCGTAGAACGTGAAGCCCGGTTGGGAGGCATGCTGAACAAGATCGGCGAGATATCGGCGCACGAAAAGGAGATCCCCTCCGCAGACATCATAAAAGCAAAAATGGAAGAAATCGCCAAATACCCCAACATCAAAGTCTACACAAACACGATGATCAAAGAAATGTCGGGATATATAGGCAACTATAAAGTAACGGTACAAACCGACGGAAACGGCGCCGAAGAATCATTCGACGCATCAACGGTCATTGTAGCCACAGGCATGCAGGAAGTCGAGCCCGCAGGACAATTCTGCTACGGGGAAGACAGCCGCGTCGTTACCCAGCTCCAGCTGGAAGGCCTCTTAAAAGAAAACAAACTCGAAGAGGTAAAAAACGTCGTTGTCATCAACTGCGTCAATTCCATGAACGAGACGCGCGGCTGCTGCAATATCGGCTGCCATGTATCCGTCAAAAACGCACTTGCCATAAAAAACAAATTCAAAAATGCCAGGGTGCACATCCTCTTCCGCACCCTCTGCCTCGTCAAGGAAGAACGGAACATCGTGGAGCGTGCAAAAGACGCACACGTAAAATTCATCCGTTTCCCCGACAACAAATACCCCGAGGTCAAAAAAGACAACGGCGCAATGTCGGTAAGCGTCTTCGACACCCTCCTCGGAAGGGAATTCACCATACCCGCAGACCTAATCGTCCTCACCACAGCCTTCGAAGGCGACAGGAGCGTCGAACAGGTAAAAGGCCAGCTAAAGGTCTCTGCCAATGCGGAAGGATTCTTTCAGGAAGCCCACATCAAACTCGGCCCCCTCGATTTCCCTGCCGACGGCGTATACCTGTGCGGAACGGCGCGATCGCCGAAAAACGTAAAAGACACCACCGAAGAAGCGGTAGGCGCTGCAATGCGCGCCTCGATTCCCATGAAGCGCGGCTACATAGAAGCGGAAGGCATCGTCGCAGACATCGACCTTGCAGAATGCAGCGGCTGCGGCATGTGCGTCAACAACTGCCCGTACGGGGCCATCAAATGGGCTGCAGAAAAACAGCCCGAGGTCATAAAAGCACTCTGTAAAGGATGCGGCCTCTGTGCAGCGGACTGTCCGAAAAACTCAATCAGCATAGTCCATTTCTCGGACAAACAGCTCCTCGCAATGGTTGAAGCCGCCCTCGAAGAAAACCCCTCACAGAAGATCATCGGCTTCATCTGCCACTGGTGCTGCCACGGCGCAGTCGATATGGCAGGCGTCGGCAGGATGCAATACCCGCCTAATGCATTACTCATCCGCGTAATGTGCTCGGCCAGGGTCTCTGCGAAACATGTACTGCGCGCATTCGAGCTCGGTGCGGCAGGAGTTTTTGTCGGAGGCTGCGAATTCCCGACATGCCACTACATAGTCGGAAACTATAAAGCGGAAAAAAGAATGGAACGCGTAAAGAAAAATATGCCCAAGAAAGGATTTGACCCTGACAAACTCTGGGTCGGATGGTGCTCCGCGGCAGACGGTCCAAAGTTCGCCAACATCATGAGAGATATGGCAAAAAAGCTTAATCTGGGGTGATAGAAATGATAAATAATACGGAACTGGCGGAAAAGGTCTACGATTCCTCCATGTTTAAGGTATGTGAGCAGTGCGGCTCATGCAGTTCCGCCTGCCCTCTTACAGGAAAAAATGACTTCAATATCAGGCGCGTAATAAGGCACCTGGAACTCGATCTCGATTCGGAAATCGCCGATACGCCGATACCGTGGTCCTGCACTACATGCGGCAGATGCGAAGAAGCATGTCCCAACGGGATAAAGATACTCGACATCATACGATACCTGCGGCAGATATCCCCTGAAAAATGGATGCCCCAGGCAGCCCCCTGCGTACTCGCCTGTCCGGCGCACATCAATATCCCGGAATATCTGCGCCTTGTAGCGGAAGGCAAAACCAACGAAGCATATATGCTGATCCGCGAAAAGGTACCCTTCCCTGCCATCCTGGGCCGCGTATGCACCCGTTTCTGCGAACAGAAATGCAAACGGGCCGACGTTAACGGCGCCATCCCCATCTGTGCGCTGAAACGTTACATTGCGGACAGCGAAAACGGCGCCCCGAAAGAAAAACTCCTCAGGACAGAAAAAGATACCGGCCGCAAGGCAGCCGTTATCGGGGCAGGCCCCGCCGGTCTTACCGCGGCGTTCTATCTCAGGAAAAAAGGCCACAGCGTAACCCTCTTTGAAGAAAAATCAAGAGCCGGCGGCATGCTGTGGAGCGCCATTCCGGCATACCGTTTACCGGACGAAGTAGTACAAAAAGAAATCGACAATATCCTCGCCGTCGGGATTGAACTCAAGACCGGACAAAAGCTGGGCAGGGACTTCGACATCAACGGACTCAAATCCCGGTACGATGCGATCTTCATCGCAACCGGCGGTCAGTTAAGCCGGAAAATAGAACTTGAAGGATCGGATCTGACCGGCGTCCTCTGGGGCGTAGATTTCTTATACGATGTAAAAGAAAACAGGATAAGCGCCCTGCCTGAAAAGGCAGCGGTCATAGGCGGCGGCAATGTCGCCATCGATGTAGCCTTAACCGCCCTCCGTCTCGGGGCAAAAGAGGTAACCCTTGCCTGTCTCGAAAAACCCGAAGAAATGCCCGCCAACATATGGGAGATTGAACAGGCATTGGAAGAAGGGGTAAAACTCATGACATCCTGGGGCCCGGTCCGGGTCACGGGAGAAAACAATGCCGCAACAGGGATAACGCTGCGCCGCTGCTCCTCCGTCTTCGATAAAGAAGGCAGGTTCAATCCCGTGTACGATGATGCCGTACAAACAACAATTGCCGCCGATACGATAATACTTGCCATCGGACAGGCAGCCGACCTCTCCTTCGTGAAAGGCGATCTGAAAGTTGCACGCGGACTCATTGCAGTGGATGAAACCCAGCAGACCGGCATCCCCGGCGTATTCGCAGGAGGTGATGCGGCAAAGGCCCCCGGAACCATAATCGAAGCGATAGCCCAGGGCAGGACGGCTGCATCTGCCATCGACAGATATCTGGGCGGCAACGGCATGATCGTGGAAACCTTTATTGAAACACCTGACCGTCCCATTACGGAGAGAAGGGAAAAAGGCTTTGCGGATCAGAAGAGGACAGAGCCCTCATCGATAGATATCGGGGAAAGGAAGAACAACTTTAAGGAAGTGGAAAGCGCCTTTGATGCCGGACATGCTGTTTGTGAGGCGCAACGCTGCTTTGGCTGCGATCTGGAGATAGCATACTGCAAAAAGGTTAAGACCGGATAAGAAGATTATGAGGCTAATTTGCCGTCAATTGCCAACCAAATTGCCTGACAGCGGGAGCACACATCCCTTCGCACTTCCGCACTGCACTCCCGACCGTTGTAGTGCTTGAATCGCTTGATGTGCAAGGGCGGAGGCTGCCCGAAGATGTTCATACCTGCACATCACCCCTTTCGGGGACGCTCTGCTTCGCCGCACAATGGTTATACGGTCGTTCCGTAAGTCATACTCAGGGAAGGCGCTCCCGTTTTAATTTACCGAATGACGGAGAATTGGTATGAGGCCTTACATTGACAGGGAGTTGTGCAGTTCATGCGGCTTATGCGTGAAGGTGTGCCGGTATGACGTCTTTGTTGAAGATGACGGGGAGGTCATACCTCTCAGACCCGAGGGCTGTATTGAGTGCGGGTCTTGTGCAGATGAGTGCCCCAGTCGGGCCATTGCCATACACGACTGAAAGAAAGACGCTGTTTCTGCGGATGTAATTGAGGTCGGACCAAGCCAACTGATTGAAATAAACCTCAATGTATTATTGTCGCCCCCTTCAATTCTCTTCAAATGTAATTCGATTTGCATTTATTCTGCATTAGATGTAATATTATGTCCAAATTCTACTTTGAAAAAATGAAAAATCAACTACAATAACTCCCCCCTGAAAAATAGTCGGACGCAAAGGAGAACATTCAATGGAGCCGGACATCTCAGAGTCAAAACTAAGTTTACCCCATAGAATCATACACAAAATCATCGGCGCACCGCGTGACGTGAATGAACCCTCTATATTTCATAAACTTTCGCTCATACCGATACTTGCCTGGATCGGCCTTGGCGCCGATGGTCTTTCGTCTTCGTCCTATGGGCCTGAGGAAGCGTTCAGGGCTTTAGGCTCACACACATACCTTGCCCTTTTTGTCGGATTTGGAACTGCTTTAACGGTATTTATCATCTCCTATGCCTATTCCCGCATTATTGAGCATTTTCCTCACGGCGGCGGGGGATACATTGTTGCCACCCATACAATCGGGGAAAAAGCCGGGGTAATATCCGGTTGCGCGCTCCTCGTTGATTACATGCTTACTATTACCATATCCCTTGCCTCCTGCGGAGATGCCCTTTTCAGTTTTCTGCCTCTAACATTCCAAAAATATAAAATATTCTTTGTGGTATTTTTAATCGTAATGCTTGCCGTTATGAATCTGAGGGGTGTGAAAGAATCGGTTGCCTTTCTTGCGCCAATTTTTATTATCTTTGTCGTTACCCATATATTGCTGATCGGTTACGGTTTTTTTAGCCACGCTTCTCAGGTGGCCCCCTTAGTCGGAGAGGTTAAGACGAATATCGGCAACGATATGTCGACGATAGGAATATTGGGGATAACGGCAATCTTTCTACGGGCCTTTTCGTTAGGAGGCGGAACCTACACAGGTCTCGAAGCGGTATCGAATGGAATGCAGATTATGCGTGAACCGAAGGTGCAAACAGGAAAACGCACAATGACCTATATGGCGATTTCCCTTGCAATCACTGCAGGCGGACTCTTTTTTTGTTATTTTCTTTTCAGGATACAACCGGTTGAAGGGAGAACGCTCAATGCCATTCTTGCCGACGATATTTTTGGAAAATGGCCTTTGGGAATCTATATAGCGCTCATTACGATACTTTCCGAAGGGGCATTGCTGATTGTCGGCGCCCAGGCAGGTTTTATAGATGGTCCGAGGGTAATGGCAAATATGGCTATCGACTCATGGTTGCCTCGCCGTTTTGCAGCGCTTTCGGAGCGCCTGTCTATGCAGAACGGGATATTACTCATGGGTATCGCTGCAATTCTTCTGCTTATATACACCCGCGGGTCGGTTTCTGCTCTTATTGTAATGTATTCGATAAACGTTTTTCTTACCTTCTCTTTATCTCAATTCGGAATGGTACGTTTTTTTGCAAAAAATCGCGATAAAGACAAAAATTGGAAAAAACACATCGTTGTCCATATAGTCGGTTTGGTTCTCTGTCTCACAATCCTCATTATAACCATATATGAAAAGTTCGGTGAAGGCGGCTGGGTCACGCTTTTTATCACATCAATGGTCATTTGGTTATGCTACCTGATTCGTGCACATTACCGAAAGGTAAGGCTCGGGATAAAAAAGCTTGAAGATATGCTTTCAAGCATACCCGCAACCGAACCCTACAATAACGATCCGGTAAACCCTGAAGATATGACTGCCGTCCTTCTCGTGAGCGGATTCAACGGGTTCGGATTGCATACGTTGCTTTCCATAGTCCGTTATTTCCCTAATGTATATAAAAATTTTATTTTCATATCCGTTGCAGAGATCGATTCAGGTTCATTTAAAGGTGTTGCCGAGGTTGAAGCATTAAAAGAATCCGTTAAAAATGCCTTATCAAGATATGTTAAAACCACCCGCCAGCATGGATTCCCCGCAGATTACAGGATGGATGTGGGAACCGAAGTTATAGATGAAGCTTCCGAACTTGTTGAGGCAACGGTCAGAGAATTCCCGAGGTCAACGGTATTCACTGGAAAATTGGTATTCCGTCAGGAAAACCCTTTCCAGAAGATACTTCACAATGAAACGGCCTACGCTATTCAGCGCAGGCTGCAATGGAAAGGCATTCCAACCGTTATCTTGCCGATCCGGGTGGATATATGATCAATACGAGAGAATTACTCAAATTGAATGCGTCCAGGTCCCGGCTGCAATTATGATGCTTCAAACCAAATTCTCTTGCATTTCCCTGCCATGACGTATAACAATAACAGAGGACAGGCGCCCATTATGAATGATGGAAAAGATACGGTAAAACAGGCAGCCTTGCTATGTATCGTAAGCACGAGGATTAACAGGATGCGAATGAACGTGTGTACCTCCATAGCCTGTTTCTTCTTTTTTTTATTCATTGCAGCGCTTCCCCTCTATGCCGATGGAACTAAAACGCATAGAGGTGAGTTCCCCAAATGCCAGGCCACATGCCTCGCCGCGCATACGAAAAAAATGGAAAAGCTCATGGATACATATGGACAGGGGGGTGACAAGATCACCTTTCAAGATGGTGTCGATACTGCACTCTCAGAATATAAAGTATGCATCGTCAACTGTAGAGACCCCATACCGGTCAAATAGCGCTTAAGGAAAAAATACAGATCGTTGTCTGTCAATCGTCCGGGAGATGATGATGGAGTTTCTTAAAATGTTTTTCTTTGTCCCGTCCGGAGCAGTGTTGTCATGGCTCGGTCGGCAAGGCACGCGCGCAGTAGCGGCACTCGTTGTCGTCGGTATCGTTATACCGTCAATCGGTGCTATATTTAAGCCGTTCGTCACAGAAGCAGTCTTTGTCCTGTTATGCATTGCCTTCCTTCGAATGGACACTGCCGCACTCAGGGCTTACATTGCGCGCCCTGCTATGGTGGTTGCTGCAACAGTGTGGACATCGTTGGGACTCCCGATCTTATTCGGTGTGAGTTGTCTTGTGTTCGGCCTGAAAGATCAGTCGCCGGATCTCTTCCTTGCGCTCATGCTGCAGGGAATTGCTTCGCCAATGATGGCAGCGCCTGCATTAGCAGCGTTGATGGGACTTGATGCCACACTCGTACTCATCACGCTTGTAACGACTACAGCGTTGATTCCCCTGACGGCGCCGTTGTTTGCCTATGTCTTCCTTGGGCCTGCGCTCACGCTTTCCCCATCGGCGCTCGGCATTAAGTTGTTCGCGATCCTCGCGGGCTCCGCCCTTGTCGGCTTCACAATGCGCCGGATTTTTGGTCTCGATGCTATAGAACGGCAGAGTGGGAGGATCGATGGATTCAATATTCTCGTTCTTTTTGTCTTTGTCGCGGCTATCATGGAGGGTGCAGCCGCCCGTTTTTTCGCCGCACCCTTAGTTGTGATCGGCATTGCCGCGATTGCCCTCGCGGTATTCCTCGCAGTGTTTTGCCTCACTACCCTGATTTTCGCTTTTACGGGCCGGGAGCGGGCTCTGGCGCTCGGATTCATGGCCTCGCAGCGCAACATGGGCCTGATGCTGGCGGCAACAGGTGGAGCCTTACCCGATCTTGTCTGGCTGTATTTCGCCCTCTCCCAGTTCCCCATCTACCTGTCGCCGCAACTGCTGCAACCGCTAACCCGGCGGATACTTGCCCGGGTTCAGGCTTCAAACACACCGGCAGGGACAAACGGATAATCCGTCACATACGAAGTTTAGGGGCGGCGTGGTTAATCATCTGCCGGATTATTAAACCCGGATACGTCATTAGAAACGGCGACAGTGCTACACGACAATATGCAACAATGACAATTGCGGAAAAAGCCGTCGAATTTCCGGTTCACAAATCACAGCATAAGGAAACCAATGTTACACTTATATCACTTCGCCGTCATTCAATAAATTAAAACGGGAGCGCCTTCCCTGAGCATGACTCACGGATTGATGACGCTTTAGTATTACAGGATCAATAAGCCGATAAAAATGTTTTTCGCTGTGGAGGTCAATACCCCTTCCGCTCTCTGTACTTCATTCCCGACCATACCATCAAAGGGGCTCACGTCGCCCCCTCCGTCAGCAAAGCTGTCGGAGCCTCCCGCACCCGCAAGCGGGCGCCCGGCTCGCTGTGCGAGCTGAATTGGTTCCAATATTAAGCTTGCTCCACTTGAGGAACCCTTATAGCCGTATTGTTGATGTTAATCATTTTATGGTTCATTATGTTTTATAGCCTTAAGTCAGGGTATCCTCATCCCTGAAGGGAATGTTCCGCTTCGCTTAAGTATGGTAAAACCCGGTCATTACGCAATGTTCGCTTCAGGGACATCAACCTCCACTGAAGCAACGAGCATAGTATTACGGGTAAACAGGGGATCTGGAAGAACATGGAATGCAGCTTAAATAGCGTCCATCTGGAAACAACAATGTTCCGGATGGAGCTTTCAGCGGTTAGCTGTAAGCAGTCAGGTAAAACACCGTATTTAATAAGGTTTCGCTAATAGCTAAACGCTAATAGCTCACAGCATGAGTCCGGAAAGTGTAGTTTTTGGACGAGCACTAAATAAGAAAGAACCGAAACTTCTCGTCGGCCTTTGAAGAAATCCCGCCCATATGGTATGTTATGGATAAGGCTGGCATGGGCGGAACAATACGATCTGATATACAACGGGGAATAAAGGTGGCAATTGTCCTGAAAAAGGATCAGCGCACAGGTGTACTGACAAACGGGATTGTAAAGGATATTCTGACCGGATCACCGCAACATCCTCACGGGATAAAAGTCCGCCTGGAAAGCGGAGAAATAGGAAGGGTAAAGAAAATATTCCCCTGATCGATAGAGTATCCCGGGGATCAGTCAACAGTACATCCCATGAAAACATATAAATTGGAAAAAATAGTCTGCATATTGCTTATATTGTTCACGGTAATTTCAACCGGCGTATTTGCTGAAACAAAAACCGTAATAAATAAAAGGAACGAGTATGGCGGGAAAACCATAATGACCGCTTATTCTCAGCATGATGGAGAGTATAAACGCGGAGTATCTAAAGATATAGTCTACCTTGACAGCAAAGAGAAGAAGATAAAAATGGAGCTCTTCCACACTGACGAATCTATCATAATAGACGGGGTATCAAAGAGCATAATGTACCTTGACGGCAATTGGAAGAGGATGATAACGGAGCGCTACTTTACTGATGAATATGCCGGAAAAAACGGGATATCAAAGAGCATAATATACTTTGACAACAATGGGAAGATGGTGAAAGGCGATCGCTACTTTACTGATGAATATGCCAGAAAAAACGGGGTATTGAAAAATATTATGTACTTTGACAGCAAAGAAAAGGCGGCGATAATGGAGTTCTACTACACTGATGAACATGCCAGGAAAGACAGGATATCTAAAAACATAATGTACTTTGACAGCAATGGGAATAAAATGATAACGGAGAGCTGCTACACTGATGAACATGCCAGAAAAAGCGGGATATCGAAGAACATAATGTACTTTGACGGCAGTGGAAAAGCGATAAAAAGCGAGCACTTCCACACCGATGAATTTACGAGAAAAAAAAGGGTATCGAAGAGCATAATGTACTTTGACAGCAATGGGAAAGTGGTAATAACGGAGATCTACGATAAAAACGGAAGACTCCTTGAATAGCCGGATACTATAAAAATCAAAAACTATATATTGATAATCTGTTTTTTTATGTGTAATTGTTGTTGCATGCTGATACCAATTCGCCTTCATTCATATAACTTCGTTATCTCGTCGTCGCGTTCCTCGACGTACTACATGTACGCCTGCGTCCGGGTACCCGCTTGCGGGTGTTCCTTGATGCCTCGTTCTATCTTTGAATCCGAATTGGTATGAAAAGCCGGTTTATATCGGTAATCAGAGGCGGATGTATGGTTCCTGCGTTTCTGCTCAGCATATTTTTGCTTATTTTTGTGATCATCTTTTGGATTGTTCCCGTACATGCCGGCCAATCGGAGAGTTTTGTCCGGGTGGGTGATGCCCGGGGGGCCGACAATCACAAACAGATCAACACTACCGTTCTTACCCCTATTGTGGACTCCATCCTTGCCCTGAGCATAAAACGCCGAGGTGGTTATCTTCGGCGGCGACATGGCCCGCAAGTGCTCATCCTGATGAAAAATCCGTGATTATTCTTGACTTCGTGCAATGACTTTTATAAACTGAACATCAGTTCATATGAACATACGTTCAGCAAAAGAATCGAAAAACAATATCCTTAACGCCGCATTGAAGGCATTTTCAGAGCATGGATATAGCGGCGCGAGCATGAGAATGATCGCCGGTTATGCCGGCATAAGCGTTGGCGGCCTTTACCTCTACTTCAAGAACAAGGAAGATTTGTGCCGGACCCTCCTGAAGGAGCGGCTGGACGAACTCTACGGAAAGGTGGAGAAGGCCGTTAGGAACGTAAATGACCCTGTTGAGGCGATTGAGAAATTTATTACGATCTGCCTTGAGTATGCGAGAAAACATAAAGAGATCATCCTGGTTCAGAACAGAGATAAAGGGCTTGCATTCGGAATTGATGTAAAGAGAAGTTTTTTTCATAAACAAAGGGAGCTTGTGGAGAAGATAATTGAGGAGGGCATACGGACAGGTGATTTTTTTGAATGCAATACGGCAGAGGTGACGAAAATAGTTATTGCTGTGCTGCGCGGATTTGTTCTTTCTATCCTCCTCGAGCCTGATAGTCTTTTTAGTAACAAGGAATGTTGCAAGTTTATACTTCGCGGGCTGTTAAAAAGCAAATAAAGGTTAAGCCGAGCAATGGAACACATTAAGGCGCCATGGAAACTGTCCGGCAGATAAAAGAGTTAATGTACAACCTGATGCACAACCTATCGGCGGTCGGTAAGGCTGTTAAAAAGAAATGCATTGTCCCGGATACGTCGTCGGAAACGGTTTCGGGTCGGTTGCTCGAGACTAACCTTGCAATTAAACCGTCCCTGAACAAACCGGGATTATTTTTAAATCATCGACAATCTTGTCGGATTTAACGGGCCATAAGCTACAATTTTGTCGAATAAAAGGTGCTTCCCTGTACGGTGTGTGTCATTTCCTCAACTATTCAACATACTTTCAAAACCCCTTTTACGGGTATATTTATTGCAGAAATATTTATGTTTAATACAGCAGGAATCAAAGGATCGGTTTACATAACGTCGGCGCCGGAGCACAATACTCCGGCACATAATGATGGATCAAGTGACCGCTGCATGGGGGTTATATATAAACTTACAACGATCTTTGGAGGATATAAATACGATGCATACACAAGAAACTGAAAAAAATAGCCTGCCGAAAAGGGCTCATTTCACTGTGTTGCGCAGGCGTCGGTGGATTTTACCTGTGGTGGGCTGTATCCTGATAGTCGGGGTATACGTGTTTTTAATAAAACCGGGTACGATGCAATCGGCTGCTGCCAGGAAGGGAGCGAACGCCCAGACACGCAGCGTGCCGGTTGTAGCTCAGGCAGCAAAGAAAGGCGATATGGCTGTTTATTTAACGGGTCTGGGTACCGTTACTCCGCTCAATACAGTGACGGTAAAGGCTCGTGTAGATGGACAACTGATGGAGATTCTCTATAAGGAAGGGCAAATCGTCAACCGTGGAGACCTGTTGGCCATAATCGATCCGAGGCCCTTTGAAGTGCAGTTGAGCCAGGCCGAGGGACAGATGGCGCGCGATCAGGCCCTTTTGAAAAACGCCCGGATCGATCTTCAGAGATACCAGGTACTCTGGCAGAAGGATTCAATTTCCAAGCAACAGCTTGACACACAGGAAGGGCTGGTAAGACAGTATGAAGGCGCTGTCAAGGTTGATCAGGGACTTATCGACAGCGCTAAACTCCAACTGGTCTATTGCCGGATTACCTCGCCGATCACCGGTCGTATCGGGCTTCGCCTGGTAGACCCGGGCAATATGGTCCGTGCCGGTGATACAAACGGTCTGGTTGTGATTACCCAACTTCAACCCATCACCGTCATCTTTCCCGTTCCTGAGGACAATCTTCCGCAGGTGCTCCGCAGGTTTAAGGCAGGGGGGCAACTCCCCGTGGAGGCCTATGATCGTGAACAAAAGGAGAAACTTGCTGCGGGATATTTGTCCACCCTGGACAATCAGATCGATACAAGTACGGGAACGGTTAAGCTTAAGGCAACATTCCCGAATAAGCAGAATGAGCTGTTTCCGAACCAGTTCGTAAATGCCCGTCTGCTTGTAGACGTCAGACGAGGAAATACGATTGTGCCCTTATCCGCTATCCAACGAGGGCCGCAAGGTACGTTTGTATATGTGGTAAAGGAAGACCGGACCGTCAGTGTCCGTCCCGTAAGTGTCGGCGAGATCCAGGGCACAGAAGCCTCGATTCGGACAGGGGTGTCGCCGGGTGAACTGGTGGTGACAGATGGCGCAGACAGGCTGCGGGAAAATGCAAAAGTTGAGGTAAAGGGCGAAAACGCCGGAGCTGCCCGAAAGGACGGCAAATGAATCTTTCCAGACCCTTTATTGCCAAGCCGGTCGCGACAACGCTCCTGATGATCGCCATCTTTTTGAGCGGCGTTGTAGCATACAAACAGCTTCCGGTATCTGCCTTGCCACAGGTTGATTACCCGACTATTCAGGTACGCACGTTCTACCCGGGCGGAAGTCCCGATGTTGTGGCCTCATCCATAACAGCCCCTTTGGAGCGGCAGTTTGGCCAAATGCCCGGTCTTACCCAGATGACATCCACAAGTTCAAGCGGGAGTTCGATCATTACGCTCCAGTTCACCCTGGACTTAAGCCTCGATGTGGCCGAGCAGCAGGTCCAGGCGGCAATAAATGCCTCCTTCACGTATCTGCCCAAGGATCTTCCGATTCCGCCTGTATACAGCAAGGTGAACCCGGCTGATGCTCCGATACTGACGCTCGCTTTGACTTCTAAAACCATGCCTTTGACGCAAGTCGAAGACCTGGCGGATACCCGGTTTGCGCAAAAGATTTCTCAGCTCCCGGGAGTGGGACTGGTGAGCATCAGCGGCGGCCGGAGGCCTGCAGTCAGAGTGCATGCCAACCCCACGGCGCTGGCTGCTTACGGCCTGACCCTTGAAGACCTGAGGGTTGCTATTGCAGCCGCCAATGTCAACCAGGCAAAAGGGAGCTTCGACGGTCCCCGGCTGGCTTACATAATCGGGGCCAATGATCAGCTTTTTTCGAGCAAGGACTACCGGTCCCTCATCGTTGCCTATCGTAACGGGGCGCCCGTAATGTTGTCTGACGTGGCCGAGGCGATTGATGATGCCGAAAACGTGAAACAGGCAGCCTGGATGAACGGCAACCCTGCGGTCATCGTTAACATTCAGCGGCAACCGGGGGCAAATGTTATAGAAGTTGTTGACAGGATCAAGAGCGTACTCCCGCAACTCCAGGGCGCCTTGCCTCCGGCTGTGAATGTCTCCGTGTTGACGGACCGTACCACCACAATCCGGGCGTCGGTCCATGACGTACAGTTTGAGATGATGCTTGCCGTGGCGCTTGTTGTTCTGGTAATGTTTCTTTTCCTGCGCAACATGGCGGCAACAATCATCCCCAGTGTGGCTGTGCCCCTGTCCCTCGTGGGAAGCTTCGGCGTTATGTATCTCCTTGGATTCAGCCTGAATAATCTCTCTTTAATGGCGCTCACCATTTCCACCGGTTTTGTGGTAGATGACGCGATTGTCATGATCGAGAATGTGGCCAGGTATATCGAGGCAGGAGAGCACCCGCTTCAGGCCGCCCTGAAAGGCTCCAAGCAGATCGGCTTCACCATCCTGTCTCTGACTGTCTCGCTCATCGCCGTACTTATTCCACTCTTGTTTATGGGCGACGTAGTCGGACGCCTGTTCCGGGAATTCGCCGTTACCCTCGGCATTACGATAGTGATCTCGGCTATTGTATCGCTCACACTCACACCCATGATGTGCGCAAAGCTGCTCAAACATGAGACCAATGCCGGACAGGGAAGATTCTACCGCTCGTCGCAGAAGGTTTTCGACCGTGTGATCGGATTTTATGGAAGAACACTGGCATGGGTGCTGAGACACCAGCGACCTACCCTCTGGGTGGCTGTGGGCACACTGGTCCTTACGGTTTTGCTGTTCTATTTTGTGCCCAAGGGGTTTTTCCCCGTCCAGGACACCGGGGTTATCCAGGGAATTTCAGAAGCGCCGCAATCGGTTTCCTTTATGGCTATGGCCGACCGTCAGCAAGCCCTTGCCCGGGTGATCCTTAAAGACCCGGCAATTGAAAGCCTCTCGTCTTTTATCGGCATAGACGGAACCAACACTACGCTCAACAGCGGGCGAATTCTTATCAACCTTAAGCCCCATTCGCAGAGAAAGGTAAACTCAAGCGAGGTAATCAGCCGCCTCCAGCCTGAATTGGAGAAGATTGAAGGGATCACGTTGTTCATGCAGCCCGTACAGGATCTCACTGTCGACGCGCGGGTAACCCGTACCCAGTATCAGTACACCCTTGAAGACCCCGACATCGATGAGTTGAATACCCTGGCGCCGAAGCTGGTGGAAGAACTCCGTAAAAATCCCGGGCTTCATGACGTTAGCAGCGACCAGCAGGATAAAGGGCTGCAATTATCCATGGTATTCGACCGGAGCACGGCCTCACGGCTCGGCATTACCCCGCAGATGATCGATGATGCCCTTTATGACGCCTTCGGCCAGCGGCAGGTCTCCACAATCTTTACCCAGTTGAACCAGTATCGCGTTGTCCTGGCTGTTAAACCCGACTTTCAAAAGGGTCCGGAGGCGCTGCAATCCATTTACCTGCGCGGCATAAACGGTGGACAGGTGCCTCTCGGGGCGCTTGTCAAGACCTCGGAGACAACGGGGCCGCTTGTCATCAGCCGCCAGGGCCAGTTTCCCGCTGCCACGATCTCCTTTAACCTGGCGCCGGGGGCCGCGCTCGGACATGCGGTAACAGCCATCGAGTCCGCTGAAAAAAAAATGGACTTTCCGGGCGGCATCAAGGGCAGTTTCCAGGGCACGGCCCAGGCATTCAGGGTCTCACTGGCAAATGAACCGCTTTTGATCCTTGCGGCGCTCGTGACTGTCTACATCGTCCTCGGGATACTGTACGAGAGCTACATCCATCCCGTTACCATCCTGTCTACGCTGCCTTCTGCGGGCGTGGGGGCAATTCTCGCGCTCATGGTTTGTCGTTCCGAGTTCAGCGTCATCGCCCTTATCGGCATCATACTGCTTATCGGCATTGTGAAAAAGAACGGTATCATGATGGTGGACTTTGCCCTGGATGCCGAGCGCAAGGAAGGGATGAGCCCTGCAGATGCAATTTACCAGGCATCGCTCCTCAGATTCCGTCCCATCATGATGACCACACTGGCAGCGCTCCTCGGGGCTCTCCCGTTAGCTCTCGGAACAGGTGTGGGATCGGAACTCCGCCGGCCCCTGGGGATCACCATTGTCGGCGGGTTGATCATCAGCCAGTTGCTGACGCTCTACACAACGCCCGTCATTTATCTCGCCTTTGACCGCCTGGCAAAAAGGATACATGCCCGCCGATCCGGAATAGCGGGCAGCGAGGGGGATATTTGAACCGTTCAGGCGAATCACGGGAGGATGCCGTTCCTCCATGAACATCTCGGCGCTTTTTATTCATAGGCCTGTTGCAACAACCCTTATTACCCTTGGAATAGTGCTATCCGGGGTGGTTGCCTTTCAGATGCTGCCTGTGGCTCCCCTGCCCCAGGTGGACTTTCCGACCATCCAGGTATCGGCTGGACTGCCGGGAGCAGACCCTGAAACCATGGCAACATCTGTTGCCGCGCCCCTTGAGCGCCAGTTCGGGCGCATCGCAGGGGTAACGGAGATGACATCCACCAGTTTCCGGGGCACAACGAACATCACTATGCAGTTCGACCTGAACCGCAATATTGACGGAGCTGCCCGTGATGTTCAGGCGGCAATCAATGCAGCCCGGGGGTTCTTGCCGCCGAATCTTCCGAATAATCCGAATTACCGCAAGGTCAACCCGGCTGACGCGCCCGTCCTCATCGTTGCCCTCCAATCCGATGTGATAGGCACGCCGCAACTGTATGACGCCGCATCCAGCATAATGCAGCAGAAACTGTCACAGGTGAAAGGTGTGGGCCAGGTTTTTGTCGGAGGCAGTTCCCTTCCGGCGGTCCGCGTGGAATTAAACCCCGCAGCGCTGAACAAATACGGGATAAGCCTGGAGGGTGTGCGCGGTGTGTTGGCCTCCACCAGTGTAAATCGCCCGAAAGGACAGTTGTCGGATGATACGAGAACATGGGAAATCCGTGCCAATGACCAGCTTCGCCGGGCTGTCCAATACCGTGAGGTGATTGTCGCCTACAAGGCTGGAGCGGCAGTACGGCTGCCGGACGTAGCTACCGTGGAGGATTCGGTAGAGGACGTACGTACTGCGGGGCTCGTGAACGGAAAACCGTCCGTTATGGTGGTGATTTTTCGTCAGCCGGGGGCAAACATCATCGAAACCGTGGATCGCGTTCGCGATCTGCTTCCTCAACTGGCAGCCGCCTTGCCGGGGAGCGTCAAGGTATCGGTCGTCCAGGACCGCACCCCGCCGATACGCGGTTCCCTGAAGGATGTTGAAAAGGCGCTCTTTGTTTCTGCGGCCCTCGTTATTCTCGTGGTCTTCGGCTTCTTAAGGCACATACGCTCCACCATCATCCCTGCTGTTGCCGTCGGTGTGTCGCTCGTCGGTACATTCGGGATCATGTATCTCTTTGATTACAATCTCGACAACCTTTCCCTCATGGCGCTCACCATCGCAACCGGGTTCGTGGTGGATGATGCTATAGTTGTCCTTGAGAACATCACCCGGTATATGGAAAAAGGCTTGTCCCCCATGCAGGCAGCATTGCGGGGATCAAGGGAGATTGCTTTTACGGTCTTGTCCATGAGCATTTCCCTCGTTGCCGTATTTATCCCCATACTTCTGATGGGAGGAATGGTCGGTCGCCTGTTCCGTGAATTTGCCGTGACCCTTTCCGCCGCGATCATGGTTTCTCTTTTCGTCTCTCTCACAACAACGCCTATGATGTGCGCTATGCTTCTCAAGCCTGAAAAAAGTTTTGTTCACAACCGGCTCTGCAGGGTGAGCGAGGAGGTATTTAACCGGATGCGGGACCGTTACGACGTAACGCTCAGGTGGGCACTGCGCCACTCCCGGTTTATGCTCGGCATAACAGTGGCCACAGTCATAGTTAACATCTGCCTGTTTTTTGTTGTCCCGAAGGGCTTTTTCCCGGAAACGGACACGGGACGCATTCGCGGCACCATTCAAGCCGAACAGGATATATCCTTTCAGGCCATGAGGGCGAAGCTGGCAACCGTTATAAATATCATTAAAGAAGACCCTGATGTGGAATACGCGGCCGGTTTTACCGGTGGAGGCGGTGGAGGCGGCAGCGCCGCAAATACCGCATCAATGTTTATTTCATTGAAACCATTTGAACAGAGAACGACCGGCATGAGCGAGCTGATGTCAAGGCTCCGTAAAAAGCTTGCCGGATTGCCGGGGGCGCCCGCCTATCTTCAACCGGTACAGGACATTCGTGTAGGGGGAAGAGGAGGCAACGCACTCTACCAGTATACGCTTCAGGCAGGTGAAATCCCGGAACTATATACATGGGGTCCGCGCATCGTCCAGAAAATGCGTACATTGCCCGAATTGGTCGATGTGAGCAGCGACCAGCAGGTTAAGGGGCTGCAAGCTATGCTCTTAATCGACCGGAACACGGCCTCACGACTCGGCATCACCGCCGCGATGATCGACAATACCCTCTATGATGCCTTTGGCCAGCGTCAGGTCTCGGTCACCTACACGCTTTTGAACCAATATCACGTTATCATGGAGGTTGACCCCCGTTTCTGGCAAAACCCCGATACACTGAAGGAAATTTATGTAAAATCTACAACCGGCTCCATGGTGCCGCTCAGCGCTTTTACCCGGTTTGAACGGACAGCCACTGCCCTTGCCGTTCCTCACCAGGGCCAGTTCCCTTCCGTTACGGTTTCCTTCAATCTGGCGCCGAAGGTGCCGCTCGGGAACGCAGTAGCTGCTATTGAGAAGGCCCAGCGGGAGATGGAATTTCCCTCCACCATACGGACCAGTTTTTCAGGAACGGCCAAGGCTTTCAAGGACTCGGCGGCCAATCAGCCGTTTCTGATCCTTGCGGCGCTCGTAACGGTATATATTGTGCTCGGCATGCTGTATGAAAGCTACATCCATCCCATCACGATCCTGTCAACCCTGCCTTCGGCCGGCGTGGGGGCAATGCTCGCGCTGCTTATCTGTCGAACGGAACTGAGCCTCATTGCACTTATCGGCATCTTCCTGCTCATCGGTCTCGTGAAGAAGAATGGAATCATGATGGTGGACTTTGCTTTGGAAGCGGAGCGTAAGGAAGGAAAGGGACCTGAGGACGCGATCTATGAGGCCTGTTTATTACGGTTCCGTCCTATCATGATGACCACACTGGCAGCGCTGCTCGGCGCTCTCCCGTTGGCGCTCGGAACAGGTGTGGGATCGGAGCTTCGCCGGCCCCTGGGGATTACCATCGTCGGCGGGCTGGCGATCAGCCAGATGCTCACACTATATACAACACCGGTGATGTATCTTTATCTTGACCGTTTCAGATTCTGGATTAGAGGAAAGAATTTAATAGGTCATATAGGTCGAATAGGACCTATTAAAGGCTGGATCAAATAGGACTATAAGAATTGATAGGAGAGTGCCATGCGAACTTTACACAGACTGATTACCGGAGGGATAGCAATTGCAGCGGTGCTGGTTTTGATCTCTGCTTGCGCAGTCGGTCCTGACTACGCGAGACCCACAGCGCCTGTGCCGGAATCCTATAAGGAAAATAAAGGCTGGAAGGTAGCAGAGCCGAAGGACGATATGCTTCGCGGCCCATGGTGGGTGATCTATAACGATCCTCGATTGAATGCCCTTGAAGAGCAGGTCAATATCTCAAACCAGAACATAGCCGTGGCCGAAGCACAGTTCCGTCAGGCGAGCGCCCTGGTCCAGGCTGCCACGTCAAGTTTTTTCCCTGTCCTCACGGCGAACCCCGCAGCAACGCGTTCTTTAAGATCATCCAATATCAGTCAAAGCACCATACCATCCGGTACTAATACCATTTATGCGGCGCCCCTCAACGTATCACCCTGGGAATTGGATGTCTGGGGCCGGATACGCCGTACCGTGGAGGCGGCCCGTGCGAGCGCCCAGGCGAGCGCAGCGGACCTCGAAGGGGTCCGGCTTAGTGTTCAGGCTTCTCTTGCCCAGAACTACTTCATCATATGTGCGCTGGATCGGCAAAGGCAGCTTCTCGACTCAACGATCACAGCATACCGGAGGTCGCTCGACTTAACCAGAAACCAGTACGAAAGCGGTGTTGCCTCCCGGGCAGACGTGCTCGAGGCGGAAACCCAGCTTAAAACAACGCATGCCCAGGCAATCGACGTGGGTGTTCAGCGAGCCCAGGTGGAACATGCCATTGCTCTGCTCGTGGGCAAACCCGCCTCCGATTTTTCTATTCCCGTTATGCCGCTTGACTCGGTCCCCCCTCCCATACCGAGCGGAGTGCCCTCAGAGCTCCTCGAACGAAGACCTGATATAGCCGGGGCCGAACGGCGTGTTGCCGCTGCAAATGCCCAGATCGGAGTGGCCAAAGCAGCATATTTCCCGACCATCACACTAACCGGATCGATGGGCTATCAAAGCACCGATACGTTTAATTTGTTCACCTGGCCAAGCCGCTTCTGGTCTGTTGGACCTGCAATGGCGGAAACCCTTTTTGATGGAGGTTTGAGGCAGGCCCTGAACGACCAGGCTCTTGCGGCCTATGACGGGGCTGTTGCGTCCTACCGCCAAACCGTACTTACAGGATTCCAGGAGGTTGAAGACAATCTCGCTGCCCTGCGTATCCTTGAAGAAGAGGCACAGGTGCAGGAAGAAGCCGTGAATGCGGCACAGAAATATTTGGAGATAGCTGTCAACCAGTATAAAGAGGGGATGGTAAATTACATCAATGTGGTAATAGCACAAGCTATGGCCCTGAATAACGAAAGGACGGCAGTGAACATCCTCGGCCGCAGGATGGCTGCCAGCGTTCTCCTCATTAAAGCTCTCGGCGGAGGATGGGGGAAGAACGGCAAGGAAGAGGCTTTTCAATCCCGTTGATGGGAAATCGGCACGTTCGTATTGAGAATTTGCTTTTCTTGTGTTATTCATATCGCATGCTGAAAAACGAAACTCGAAATAAGAGAAGGTTGCATAAGGACTGGCGCACGTGGCTGGTTATTATTCTGATGCTTGCGGCAATTGGCATTTATGTCCTGACCCTTGACGACTCCATTCAACCGGCCGGCCGGACCGGAAGTAAGGACGGAGCGTCAACGGCGCCATCAAAACCATGAAATGACCATGGTTGACCGATTGCCGTCGGTATAGGAGAAAGCACAATGAGTCTTGAACTTACACTATTTGTCGGGACCTTCACGACACTTCTGGCAGTGATCAATCCCTTAGAGGCTCTGCCCGTCTACCTCAAGCTGTTGGATGGTCAAGACCGGCAGGCGCACCGTCGTGTTGCCTTCCGGTCCTGTCTCTATGCGGCCGTCATGATGTTTTTCTTTTTAGTATTCGGCAGGCTTGTATTGAAAATATTCGGGGTGCCGCTCAGCATGGTCCGCATCGTCGGGGGCATCATACTCATGCGCATCGGGTTCAGCCTTTTCCTTCCATCATCGGGCGGAGCAGTGTCTGATGAGAGCGGAGTCAGTTCAAAACAAGTTGGAAATATAGCTTTTGTTCCTCTTGCCATACCCCTCATGTTTGGCCCGGGTGTTCTGGCCACGGTCATCGGTATGTCGACAATAATTAAGCTGTCAGAACCCGGTGTTGCCTCTTTGCTTGCCATCTGTGCAGCAATTGTGGCAACAATGCTCGTTACATACCTTTTTCTGGTTTATGCGAAGAATATCCTCGGCCGGATTGGTCCGTTGGGGGTAGACGCTGCGACGCGCATCGTAGGGTTTTTTGTCTCTGCTATGGGTATGGGCCTCATATTCCACGGACTTGTTGAGGCCATTGGGCAGTACGGTATCCTGGCGAAGTGAAAAATACCGGGACACCCGCAAGCGGGTATCCGGTTTGCTGTGCGAGCTGTTTTCTCTCGACTGTCGACTGCCGGCTTCCCTTTCTCGCTCGCTGTGTGAACCGGATAGATTTTCCCGGGCAAAGCGAGATAAGTAAAGGGCTATGCTTTCAAGCGTGGGTGAATGTGTCTGCTATTCATGCTGAGCGTGTGTGTTTTGAGTGCCGTGGGCTGCTTCTACCGTTAAAATGTAAAATATGATGTCCTCTCTACTACTAAATATCGGTTGCACCGAAGCCCTCGACATGGAAAGAGAGGGTTGAATATGCGGGATAATAATACTATAATTTCTTATGGTTTCCAAACTTTTCTTCTAAAGGATTTATATGCACAATACACTTAACCTGGGACTGATCGGAAACTGCCACATAGGGGCGTTGATAAATGAAGAAGGCGAAATCGTGTGGTGTTGCCTGCCTCGCTTTGACGCTGACCCTGTTTTCTGCAGCCTGCTCCATGGACATGACGCCGGTAAGGGTTTTGGTTACAGCACCATTGAACTCGTTGATCAAGCCGGGGCTGATCAATATTATCTTGCCAACTCAGCGGTGCTCGTAACCCGTCTTACAGATTTCCGGGGCGGGGTGGTTGAGATAACGGACTTTGTGCCTCGTTTTCGTCAATACGGTCGTATGTTCATCCCTGTAATGTTAATCAGGCAGATCAGGCGTGTGCAGGGGACTCCCAGTATCCTTCTACGTGTTCGGCCTGCATACGATTACGGCAGCCAGCCCTGCACTGTCACACATGGCAGTCATCATATCCGGTTTGTGTCTCCGGGCTGGACCATGAGACTTACCACGGATGCCTCGCTTACCACGATACTCCAGGAGATCCCATTTTTTCTTGAAGACCGGATAACACTCATTTTAGGGCCTGACGAAACCATAGCGGACGTTATCAGTGATCTTGCCCGACGTTTTCTTGAAGAAACGCTTTCCTACTGGCACCAGTGGGTGCGTGACCTGGCCATACCATTCGAATGGCAGGACGAGGTAATTCGTGCAGCCATAACCCTCAAACTCAATGCTTTTGAGGATACCGGGGCCATCGTGGCGGCCATGACTACCTCAATACCGGAGGTTCCGGGGGCGGCTCGCAACTGGGATTATCGTTATTGTTGGTTGCGGGATGCCTATTTTGTGGTAAACGTATTGAATCGTCTGGGCACCACAGCGACAATGGAGCGATATATCCGTTATCTTGTCAACGTTGCAGTGGGTGCGCACAGTGAGTATATTCAGCCTGTATACGGTATCGACGGGAGAGCTCGATTGGAAGAGCGTATAATTGATTCCCTTCCGGGCTATCGGGGTATGGGTCCTGTACGCGTCGGCAATCAGGCGTATGCACAGACCCAGCATGATGTATATGGATCGGCAATTCTGGCGGTAGCACATGTTTTCTTCGACAGGCGCCTGGTACATCGGGGTGATGAGACGCTCTTCAGACGTCTTGAGCCATTGGGCGAGACAGCTCTTGCAGTTTATGACCAGCCGGACGCCGGTTTATGGGAGCTGCGGGGTGTGTTGCGGGTGCATACCTTTTCCAGCGTTATGTGCTGGGCTGCCTGTGATCGGCTGGCAAGAATAGCGGTGGAGTTGGGTCTTGATGAGCGGGCCGCGTACTGGCAAATCCGTGCAAACCGTGTCCATGCTGCAATATGCAGCCGTGCGTGGAACGACAGGAAACAGGCATTTGTGGCGGTATTTGATGGAGATACCATTGATGCGAGTATGTTGCTTCTGCACGACGTCGGTTTTCTTGCCGTAGACGACCCGCGCTTTGCCCGGACAGTACGGGCCGTAGAACGGGAACTGAAGCGGGGGAACTATGTGTACAGGTATGTTGAACCCGATGACTTTGGAGTGCCGGAGAATGCATTCGTTGTCTGCACTTTTTGGTACATCTATGCGCTGGCAGCCCTTGGCAAAAACGAAGAAGCCCGGGCACTTTTTGAAAACCTTCTGGCCAGCCGAAACCGTCACGGGCTTCTCGCCGAACACATTGCGCCATCTACCGGTGAGCACTGGGGGAACTTTGCCCAAACTTACAGTATGGTGGGGCTGATCAACTCAGCTATCCGGCTAAGCAGGCGCTGGGATTCAGCTTACTGAGGGGGAGCGTGAGATCACATTCTGCAGTAAAAAAAATATTTCATTCTCTTCGCCTTTCGTTGCGTTTTGTATTACCTCTGGCGGCTGCAATAGCGCTCTTGGCATACGCAACAGTGCCGCTTGTTGACCAGCTTACCCTCCGGTGGTTTGTCCGTGATCTGGACATTCGCTCCCGTCTCATTACAAGCACCCTCCAGGACCCACTCATCGAACTCCTGGAACAGGGTAATAAGTCGAAAGTCAATCGTCTTTTCTTACGTTCAATTCAGGACGAGCGGCTTTTTTCTCTGGGGTACTGCAATGACGAAGGGGTGCTTCTCTATAGCACCCCCACTTTTCCAAAATCCTTAGGCTGCAAAATGCCGGTTAGTGCCATGAACGATCCAAAATCGATGATCCGTTTGCCTCAAGGGCCGGTTCATGTTGCCATTAACCCCCTCGAACAGGACGGAGTAAAAATTGGTTCACTGGTGCTTGTTCACGACATGAGTTTTGTTGAACACCGCAGTTCCGACTCGCGCAAGTACGTAATCATCCTGTTTGCGGTGCTTGGTGTAGTTACCTCTCTCATAACGGTCTTTGTTGCGTATCTGAGCCGCCGGGGGTGGATCGAGGGGGTAAGAACCATGTTGCGAGGCGAGGGTATCCTGCGCCCCTTTTCTCAACCCGGCAATCCTGAACTGCAACCGTTGGCAGGAGATCTGCGTGCCTTACTGCGCTCCCTTGACGCCGAACGGCGCTTTGCTGACGATGCAACTATATCCTGGACGCCTGATGTGCTCAGGAGTCTCCTTCGTAAAGAATTGACGGGAGACCAGGTCATTGTGGTCTCCAATCGTGAGCCTTACATGCATATGAGAGGAAAGAAGGGTATCGAAATCAGCCGACCTGCCAGCGGTCTTGTGACCGCCGTGGAACCGGTAATGCGGGCCTGCTCAGGAACGTGGATTGCACACGGCAGCGGCACCGCCGATAAGGAAGTGGTGGACAAACACGGACGGGTAAGGGTTCCGCCGGATCACCCGGATTACACTCTGCGACGCATCTGGCTGACCCGGGAAGAAGAAGACGGTTACTACTATGGCTTTTCAAACGAAGGAATGTGGCCGCTCTGTCACATCGCCCATGTCCGTCCGGTTTTCCGGACCAGTGACTGGGGGCAGTATGTTTTGATTAATCAACGCTTCGCAGATGCGGTGGCCAAGGAAGCTCATAGCGATGACCCCGTGGTGCTCGTCCAGGACTATCACTTTGCTCTCCTGCCAGCCATGATTCGCAACATACTGCCGAAAGCCACGGTAATTACCTTTTGGCACATTCCCTGGCCTAATCCCGAGTCTTTCGGCATATGTCCATGGCGAGAGGAGCTGCTCCGGGGGATGCTCGGCAGCACAATCCTTGGTTTCCATACCAAATTTCACTGCAAGAATTTTTTAGAGACCGTAGATCGTTACCTCGAGGCACGTATCGAACACGAATCAGCGACTATCTCACACGGTGGGATGTTGACGCTGGTGGAAAGTTATCCTATATCGATACAATGGCCGCCACCCTGGCAACAAAACCAGCCATCGGTCACAGAATGCCGGTCTGAGGTGCAACATTCCCTGATGCTTGCCGAAAATAGCTTGATCGGTCTTGGGGTTGATCGAATGGACTACACAAAGGGGATTCTTGAACGTCTGAGTGCTGTCGAACGTTTGTTTGAGCTCCATCCTGAGATGATAGGCCGGTTTACATTCATCCAAATTGCCGCCCCTTCCCGTTCTGCTCTGGAAGAGTATCAGGCATTCGCTGCCCGTATTCACTCTGTTGTCACGCGAATTAATGAACGATTTTCTAAAGGTTCCTATCAAGCGATCTGTCTCAAAGCTGAACACCATGAACCTGAAGAAGTAAATCGATACTACCGTGCCGCCGATGTCTGCATGGTAACCAGCCTTCATGATGGAATGAACCTTGTGGCAAAAGAGTATGTTGCAGCACGTGACGATGAACGGGGAGTTTTGCTGCTCAGCCAGTTTACCGGTGCTGCGCATGAACTGCATGAGGCGCTTATCGTAAATCCCTATCATGTAGAACAAACGGCTGACACATTGTACCGTGGACTAACCATGCCCGATTACGAGCAACAGGAACGGATGCGCAGCATGCGGGTTCTGGTACGTGACTTCAACGTGTACCGCTGGGCAGGGCGAATGTTGATTGATGCTGCGAGATTACGGGAACGGGAAAAGCTTGCCATCCGGATCGGTCGCCCCCTGTGACGCGAATGCGGAGAATCATTTCTTTGTTCAGTGAGCCAGGACTCACTGCTTTGCGCAATTTCGTCGATCACGCGACCCTCTTTGCCTTTGACCTTGACGGGACCCTGACACCCATTATTTCTGACCCGCAAAATATTCTGGTATCAGAGGCCACTAAAGAAGAGCTCTGTCGTCTAATTAAACATGCACCTGTTGCCGTCATAACCGGTCGCTCCCGTAACGACGCCCGGGCGCATCTCGGGATTGCTCCCATGTTCCTTATAGGCAACCACGGGGCAGAGGGACTTCCCGGATGGGAGGTACGGGAGAAGGAATTTGTCGACATATGCATTGGTTGGGAACGGCAGTTAAGCAGGATATTCCTTCCTTCGAACGTTTCCGGTATCAGTATTGAGAATAAGGGTATGAGCCTGTCAATTCACTATCGAGAAGCACGTTACAGGAGAAGAGCCCGAACCCTGATTCTCCGGGGCATTGATTTACTGATGCCCAAGCCGCGGAGGGTTAGGGGCAAGTGTGTTGAAAACCTTTTGCCTGCGGCAGCTCCTGACAAGGGAACGGCAATGCTTTACCTGATGGACTTGACGAAATGCCCGAAGGGCTTTTACGCAGGCGATGATGTTACTGATGAAGATGTGTTCCGTCTCGACGGGAACTGTCTTTTTACCGTACGTGTGGGAGCCGTGCAGTCGAGTCGTGCACAATATGAACTGTTGAGCCAGGGCGATACTCTTCGTCTTCTGAAAGAGATTAATCGAATCCTCGCGCAGCTTTCATAGAGATACCCATAGAAGAAAGAATTAGCAGGCTTATACAGAATTCGAAAGCGGCTGTTCTGACCACATCCGTGATATCGCCGGCAGTCGGTGCTCTCGTTTTGCCCGGAAAAAAGGCAGACCTGATGGAAAATCCCCGGTAGCCGCCAAGTCGGGGATCGTAAAATTGACAAATAGTGCTCGTTCACAGAGCATTTATGCTATAATACCGCCGTATATGACGACTAAACTCCCTGGACCCTTTGCCCCGAAGCGTATCATTCGAATCTGGAGAGGCACCCTGCTCGGGATTCTCATAGGCATTGTGTCGGGTCTGGGCGGAATATTGTTTAATTATATGATCGAGACAGGCACGCGGTTCTTCACCCAAAGTTTAATTCTCTATCTGTCGCCCGGTCATATCCCGGGTTTTAGCCTCCTTGGTTTTCCCCTCGAGCGGTGGATGATGTTATGGATCCCAGCTTTTGGGGGACTTCTTTCCGGGTTCCTTGTGTTTCGGTTTGCCCCGGAGGCAGAGGGGCACGGCACGGATGCTATGATCAACAGTTTCCACAGGAAGAAGGGGATTGTGCGAAAGCGGGCGCCGTTGATCAAGACTATTGCATCGGCAATCACAATCGGTTCCGGAGGGTCGGCAGGGAAAGAAGGACCTATTGCCCAGATCGGTTCAGGATTTGGTTCCATACTTGCATCCTTTCTCAGGCTGAGTGACGCGGAGCGGCGTATTATGCTCCTTGCCGGGGCTGCAGGCGGTATAGGGGCCATATTCAAAGCGCCGCTGGGTGCGGCGCTCTTTGCCGCAGAGGTCCTCTACAGTAAGGCGGACTTTGAATTCGAGGCGATTATCCCCTGTATCCTTTCCTCCATCGTCGGCTTCATGGTTTTTACCCTGCATGACGGGACTGGAACTATCTTTCACATTCCGGCTTTCACTCTGGCTACCCCTGTCCAATTGCCCTTTTACGCAGGCCTTGGCCTTCTCTGTGCTGTTGTGGGTTACCTCTATATTAAGATTTTTTACGGCATGAGAGATCGGTTCTTCAGGCCGCTCAATGTCCCGAGGTCGTTCAAGCCGGCCTTGGGGGGCCTGATGCTCGGGGTAGTAGCATTCTTTCTCCCTGAAGTCCTCGGGGGCGGATATAAGTGGGTCCAATCTGCCATAGACGGGCAGCTCGCCATGGGCATTATGGCGGTCCTTGTGTTGGGTAAGATTGTTTCCACATCGTTCACGATCAGCTCCGGAGGCAGTGGAGGCGTGTTTGCACCATCCCTCTTCATAGGTTCTATGCTGGGCGGCTTTTATGGACACACCTGCGGAAGGATATTTCCTCAAATTGTGACAGAACCTGCTGCCTTTGTCCTGGTCGGAATGGGAGGTTTCTTTGCAGGGGTCGCGAAAACGCCTATTGCGGCACTTATAATGGTGGCCGAGATGACCGGAGGATACAACCTTATCCTTCCGATGATGGTTGTATCGGCCCTTGCGTACCTTTTTCTTGGCAGGATATCGCTTTATGAAAAGCAGGTGGCCACGCGGGTTGACTCCCCTGCACACGCGGGGGATTATTCCGTCGATATCATGGACCACCTCTTCGTGAGAGATGCGGTGAGGGACAGGAAAGTCGAAACCATTCCCGAAGGGATGAGCTTCGAAGATATGCTCAGGTTTATGGCGGATTCGAATCAGCAGGATTTTCCAGTGGTGGACGAAAAGGCTAATCTGGCCGGAATTATTTCTATGGTGGATCTCCGCAGGGCTATGACGGATGTCTCCCTCCACCGGCTACTGGTTGCAAAGGACATCGCCGTAACCGGAGTGATTGCAATCACCATGGACGATTCCTTAAATACGGCTTTAAAACTTATGGCGGCTGTGAACGTGCGTGAGTTGCCGGTAATGGACAAAGAGGATCCGGGAAAGATTATTTCCATCGTGAGCAGAAAGGATATCACACGCGCATACTATGAAGAAATGGAGCGGAATAAAGGTGCAGACCCCGCAAAATAGGAGAGATGTCGGCACGTTCGTATCGAGAATTTGCTTTTCTTGTGTTATTCATATCGCATGCTGAAAAACAAGATTCGATGAAATGACCATGGTTGACCGATTGCCGTCGGTATAGGAGAAAGCACAATGGGTCTTGAACTTACACTATTTGTCGGGACCTTCACGACACTTCCGGCAGTGATCAATCCCTTAGAGGCTCTGCCCGTCTACCTCAAGTTATTGGATGGTCAAGACCGGCAGGCGCACCGTTGTGTTGCCTTCCGGTCCTGTTTCTATGCGGCCGTGAGGGCCACGCTTTCAAGCGTGGGTGAATGTGTCTGCTATTCACGCTAAGTGTTGTGTGCTTTGAGTGCCACGGGCTTGCCCGTGGAAATTTATGATATCAGTCGCCACAGCAAGAAAAAGGATGACAAATCAGGATCGTTTTGACATAGCTTCAGGAAAGGAAAAACCATGAATTCAGCACTGTCTTCTGCCCCGGGATTTTCTTTTCATTCGTTGAAGTTTTTTTAAAGTTATGTTATCAGAAGGATTGAGGCAATGGCAAAAAACATGCTGTATTGTTTGGATGATCCGATGGCTATGACATTTACTTCACGGAAACCGGCGACATGAGGATTCTCGTTGTTGAAGATGAAAAAAAGGTTGCCGATTTTGTAAAAAAAGGTCTTCAGGAGCAAGGGTACGCCGTAGATGTGGCCTATAATGGCGCTGAAGGTTTTGATCTTGCCTTGAATGCTCTTCACGACCTGATCATCCTCGATATTTATCTTCCCGGGATGGATGGCCTTTTGATCCTTAAAAGGCTTCGGGAGGAAAAGGTGAAGACCCCCGTTCTTCTCCTTACGGTGAGGGCAACCATTGAAGACAAGGTCCTCGGTCTCAATTCAGGCGCCGACGATTACCTCACAAAACCATTTGCCTTTGAGGAACTCATCGCCAGGGTAGGGGCTCTCCTGCGCCGGAGAACCGACACCGGCGCTGCGGTCATTCGGATTGCCGATCTTATCCTTGACCCCGTGAGGCATATCGTAACGAGAGGAGAGCGGAATATTGACCTTACAGCGAAAGAATTTTCCCTTCTCGAATACTTCATGCGGAATAACGGTCGTGTTCTTACCCGGACCATGATCGTTGAACATGTCTGGAACTATGATTTTGACAGCGAGACCAATGTTGTCGATGTCTACGTGAACTACCTGCGGAAAAAGGTCGACACCGGTCATGAAACAAAGCTTATCCACACCATCAGGGGTGTCGGATACACGCTTAAGGCCGGATAATTATGGTAGTTCGTTCTGTCAGGGCAAAACTTACCCTCTGGTATACAAGTCTGCTGATCGTCACCTTTCTTATTCTCGGTTGTATTTCCTATGTACTGGTGGCATATACACTTTACGAGGAAACCGATTCCGCCCTGCAAAGCATTGCCGGCGTCCTTGCCGGGCAATCAAGGCGTCCGCCGGGAACTCCCTTCCCTCCTGAAATAGACGATATCTTTCGTAATTTTTTTGGTTTTCCCCCGGCTGACCGCTACTACGAATGGCTCGATCCCCGCGGCAACCTCGAAGGTGATCATGGGGGCCTGCAAAAATTCCCACTTTCACCGGAGGCAAGGGAGAATATTCTGAAAGGGATGGCGACCTTCGAAACAATAGCCGGCATTGAACCTTTTCCCGTGAGGGTCCTCACATGGCCGGCAGTAGAGGCGGGAAGGGTGACCAATGTGATCCGCGTCGGGATGTCGCGGAAAAATTTTTACATGACGATGCGTCGCTTTCTCCTCATCATGCTTTCGTTACTCCCTGTTGTTCTCGTGCTGGCAGGCGGCGGCGGATGGATGTTCGCACGGCGCGCCCTGAAACCGGTAGACAGAATGACCGAGGTAGCGAGGAGGATTGGTGCGCAACACCTCCGCGATCGTCTCGATTCGACCGGCGCCGGTGATGAACTGGACAGGCTCGCTGCAACGCTCAACGAAATGCTGGGCCGTCTTGACAGCGCCTTCAGTGAAATGCGCCAGTTTACCGCCGATGCTTCCCATGAGTTGCAGACACCTCTTACCATCCTCAGGGGTGAGATTGAAGTGGCCCTTCGTACACCCAGAAGCGTTGAGGAGTATACAACTGTGTTGAAGAGCGCCCTCGAAGAGATCGAGCGGATTTCAAGTCTTGTGGAAGGCCTTCTTCTTCTGGCCAGGGCTGATGCCGGCGTACTCAAGATGGATCAGCAGGCAGTTGATCTTGCCAGTGTTGTTGATGAAGTGATGGACAGGGCATCCCGCCTTGCGCGGATAAAGTCGGTAAACCTTCTTATGGGTCACACAGAACCTATCGAAACAACAGGTGATTTCGTACACCTGAAACGACTTGTCCTGAACCTCGTGGACAACGGGATCAAATATACTTCTTCCGGTGGTACTGTGAAAGTCTCTTTGGAAGAGAAAGCAGGATCAGCCGTTATCAGTGTTGAGGATAACGGCCCCGGTATTCCCCTTGGAGAGCAGTCACGGATATTCCAGCGGTTTTACAGGTCTCCCGGGGCACGTTCAAAAGGGCAGGGAGGGTCAGGTCTTGGCCTTTCCATTGCCAAGTCGATCGCCGAGGCGCATGGCGGAAGAATAGAACTTGAAAGTACGCCCGGCAGCGGAAGCATTTTCAGAACGTATCTTCCTTTAAAATCATAAAAACTGTTTTTCCGGACATTAGAAAATTCTAATCTCTGACTAATCTTGCCTTAATGTTTCCCGGTTATATTGTTCTTGTGAACGACCGACTCCCGGATAGGGAGCGGTTTCATGAATACGACAAAGGAGGAATAAAGTATGACGGGCAAACTGAGAGATTATTGTAAAAGGGCTCAATTCAGGGTACCGGCCATTGCTGCTGTTGCATTGGTTTTTCTAATTACAGGTTTGTTGATGGCTTCATCTTTTAAATTGACGGGGCATTTACAGGCGCTGACGCCATCATTAAGGACAGGATCCGATGTTCCCATGTCTTTTGCTGACCTTGCTCAGGACCTTGGACCAACAGTGGTAAACATAAAAGTAACGAAGGTCCGGACAACAGATTTCCCGGGAGCATCACAATTGCCCGAAGGACCCTTCGGGGATCTCTTTGAACGGTTCTTCGGCGACATGCCGCGGCCACGCGAGGGGTTCAAAACCCAGGGGGCCGGCTCCGGCGTGGTTATCAGCACGGATGGCCAGATTCTTACAAATGACCATGTAGTGGAAGGGGCACAAGAAATAACCGTTACCATGAGTGATAAGAGAGAATTCAAAGCCCGGATCGTTGGTCGAGACCGGAAGACCGATCTTGCGGTGATCAAAGTGAACGCCATTTTGCCGTTTAAGGCTGCAAGCCTCGGTGATTCCGATAAGTTACGGGTCGGGGAATGGGTTCTTGCTATCGGGAACCCCTTCGGCCTTACCAATACAGTCACCTCAGGAATTGTAAGTGCAAAGGGGAGGGTGATCGGGGCAGGCCCTTATGATGATTTTATCCAGACAGACGCCCCCATTAACCCGGGCAACTCGGGAGGACCCCTTTTTAATATGAAAGGCGAGGTTGTCGGTATAAACACGGCCATTATCCCCAACGGCCAGGGCATTGGTTTTGCAGTTCCCGTCAGTACTGCAAAATCGCTTATCCCGCAGCTTGTTCAGAAGGGAAAGGTTATACGGGGTTATCTTGGCGTCCAGATACAGGACATTTCCCCTGATCTTGCTGCCGCCTTTAACATCAAAGGGCATAAAGGCGCCCTGGTAAGTGATGTTGTCCAGGGTAGCCCCGCCGAAAAAGGAGGTGTAAAACAGGGGGATGTGGTCGTGTCCTTTAACAACAAAGATATAGGGAACAGTCATGATTTGCCTTCGATAGTTGCCTCAACGCCGGTTGACAAAGAGGTTCCCCTCCGGGTAATCAGGGACGGAAAGGAATTATCGTTGCAGGTAAAGATAGAAAAACTCCAGTCCGATGAGTCTGAAGAGGCGTTGTCGGAAAAGGCCGCCCCTGACTCATGGGGGCTGAAACTCCAGGACCTTAGCCCTGCAATGGCCCGTCAACTCGGTTTCAAGGTAAGCCATGGCGCCCTCGTAGTAGATGTGCAGCCTGGAAGCCCTGCCGAGGCAGCATCCATTCAGAAGGGAGATGTAATTGTCGAGATAAACCGTGAGCCGGTGAAAGACACAAAAGAATTGAAAGACAGACTGAAAAAGTCGAAGGGTAAGGGTTCCCTGCTTCTCCTTGTCCACAGGAATGGAGGCAACCTGTATATCGCCATGAACGGGTAATGCCAACAACTGCATCCTTCAGGTATTTACCGGGCTGAGGTTGAGAAAATGTTTTATCTCTTCCTTAGCCCGGACCTGATCCACCACTTTCGTTGCAACAGGTGCAATAAGTTATCATTATACCAACTCGCCATCAATTGCCAACCGAATTACTTTATAGTGGGAGCACACATCCCCTCGCACTTCCGCACTACTCTCCCGACTATTGCAAGGTAGGGTGGCCCCCGGTCGTTTCGTGAGTCATGCTCAAGGAAGACGCTCCCGCTTTAATTTACCGAATAACGGCGAATTGGTATCAGCTTGTAAAGTCAACATGCTTTCTGCATGGCTGCCATATTTGCCATGTTAGAAAAAATCTGCTTGAAAAATATCCGTCATAGGAGGAAAATGATAAGTGATCGAATATCTTTTACTTCAGGAGGAGATTGCCATGAATACGTACAGAATCGCCGTAATCGTCGGAAGCATTCGCAAGGATTCATTCAATCGGAAGTTGGCTGACGCCATTGTGAAGTTGGCGCCGCCCGAGTTTGCGTTTACACATGTACAGATTGATGACCTGCCTCTCTACAACCAGGACGACGACATGAATCAGGCTGAGTCCGTCAAACGGTTGAAGAAAGAAATCGAGGAAGCCCGGGGCCTTTTGTTCGTTACGCCCGAATACAACCGTTCGATCCCCGGTGTACTGAAGAACGCAATAGACCATGCTTCCCGTCCCTATGGGCAGAATGTCTGGCCGGGCAAGCCGGCCGGCGTGCTGGGCATTTCGATCGGGATCATCGGCACAGCCATGGCACAGCAGCATTTACGCAACATCCTTGCTTATCTGGATGTACCGACGCTTGGCCAGCCCGAAGTATTTATCCAGGCAAAGGATGGGTTGTTTGATGAAAAAGGCAACATAGGCGCCGGCAGCAAAGAATTCCTCCAGAACTGGATGGATCGGTATGTCGCATGGGTGAAAAAGCATGCTGCCTGACGGATGCAGCCATCCCCGGCAACAAAGAAAGACTCATCAGGGTGTTTTAATGAAAGGGGCAGGCAATGGATACCGCAAATATCGGAATCAACGAAGCAGACAATAAACGGAAATCAAAAAAAGTTACCCCTTTTAACTTTGATGTAAAATCCACTCCGCCTAGAACACTTAATCCGGTGATATCCGAACACCCAATCCGATTCTGCTCGAACACTTTTCAGGTTTTTTCGGATTACCTGTTCGAATAAAAATGGGTTATTCTTTGATGTAATTTTTCTTCCTGCCTGACGTAATAAATTGTCCCCAAAAATCCTGTAGGGCATAGTTTAAAAAGAAAGGGAGGAAACTGCCAATAAAAAATTGAAAAAAGTTGCCCGGCTTCTGCCGGAGTATAATTCCATTTTGCTTACCGTTTCTTTCATACACGTAGTGTTTACATTTGTTACAAATGTATCTTGCCTTCCGGAGTTGACGAAAAGGTAAAATACAATAAGGGCTTGGTTAGACAACTCTGGCATTAAAATTGCCTTTCCATTGGTCAACTACGATTTTTTACGTAGTCATAAGTATGGTGACCTTACCGGCATCAAAGGAAGTACAACGTAAGTTTTTTTGATGCATTAGAGGACTAACCGGTGAAGCAATCGGTAAAACATTAACATGAAGGTGAGGGCAATAAGTTTATAAGAGGAAAACATAGGTACAACAGTGACAGTAACGCTTGCGCCAAAAAAGGGTCGGGTTCGCTTTTCTCCCCCATAACCCCCTTCCGAAGGAAGAAATGGAGCCCGACCCGCACTGTTCCGGCAGGTCGAAAACGAAATGATATGGCCTTACGTGCATGTGAAAAAGGCTTACTATAATATAATGTTTCTCTTGCAGCTGCTTTTTAACAAAAAAACATTGAGGTGATCAATATGGAACTGACAGCCGAACAGGTTGACATCAGAAAGGCAGCACGGGAATTTGCCGAGGGAGAATTCAGGGAAAGGGCAAAGGAATTCGACGAAAAAGAGGATTTCGACCTATCCATATGGAAAAAGG
>Ga0209749_1000789_pt1 | contig 36581 bp, 22 predicted proteins | sample EPASupsiteSAE347_FD_187267 | JGI IMG/M metagenome (GOLD analysis project Ga0209749, IMG submission 187267) | Bioremediated contaminated groundwater from EPA Superfund site, New Mexico - Sample SAE3-47 (SPAdes) (version 2) | ecosystem: Environmental > Aquatic > Deep subsurface > Groundwater >...
TTCCATTCCAACCCCATTGTAGGCAGACGACCCTTGAAAAAAGCTTTGAACAATGATTCTCCGAACATCTTCTGCCTACACAGAAATATTTTTATTCCCGCCAAAACGCGCATCTGGTCTTCGATTGCTGTTGTTTTTTTGGCCATTTTTCTCTGGAAGATCCGTTACAAGGCGTTTCCACCGGCCAAATCCCGGAAACTTGTTCAACGACTGGAAATTCACTACACTCCAAAACACGGAAGCTGGTTAAATATTGCGGAATGTGAACTCAGCGCTCTGACCAGACAATGCTTGAATAGACGTATCCCTGATATGAAGAGGCTATCCCATGAAACAAAAGCCTGGGAGCGGTGCAGGAATTCCTCGCAAAAAGGCATCGATTGGCAGTTCTCAACCAAAGATGCAAGGATAAAGTTGAAATCACTATACACAAAACTCAGCTGTGACTAAGGACTAGGTCGGTCTATTAATCAACGAATTCTTGTTGTATCCTATACTTATCGGGGACATAGCATTCGGATAATCACTTCGAGAGAAGCCGATCCGAAAGAAAGGAGATTGTATGAAGAAGAAAGAAAAAACGTCTGATGACATGGAAATGCGTTCTCACTACGATTTTTCCAAAGGCATTCGGGGAAAACATGCCGCGGAATACAATGAAGGAACCAATATTGTGGTTCTTGACCCTGATATTGCCAAGGTTTTTCCTGATTCAAACGCGGTCAACAAAGCCCTTCGTGGATTGTTAGATATCATTAAACTCCAGAAAAAAGCCACCAACTGAAACAGTACAAACTCAGCAAAATCGTCATTGCGAGGAGTGGTAACGACGAAGCAATCCCATGAAAGAAAGATTGTTCTTTATTTATATCATGACAAATAAATCAAATCAGGTCCTTTACACCGGGGTCACAAACGATTTAAAGCGGAGAGTATTCGAGCACAAGGAAAAACTGGTTGAGGGTTTTACGAAAAAATACAACTTGAGCAAACTGGTTTATTATGAGGTTTTTAAAGACGCTGAAAGTGCCATAACCCGAGAAAAACAGATAAAAGGCGGTTCAAGAGCCAAAAAGTTAGCGCTGATTGAAACCCAAAATTCGGAATGGAAAGACCTTTGGGAGAAAATTTGTTCGTGAGATTGCTTCGCTACGCTCGCAATGGCGAAGAGTATACCAATGTCTCAGCATCCTACTGAATTTGGCGCGGTTCAGAAACCGCTTATTACCTATGCAGGTCAAATCGGATGGGATTTTGTTTCTCGCGATGATGCCGTTACCCTTCGCAAAGGCGAAACTGGCATTTTGTTCTATGACCTTCTGAAAGCCAAACTTCAGGAGTTTAATAGTTTTCTTTCCCCCTCTGACCTTGATGAAATAGTAAAACGAATCGAACAAATCAAACCAAACAAAGAAGGAAATTTTTCTTCCTTAAAATTCCTCCGTTCTGAATTTACTCACTATCAGCCAAAGGAGCAGCGGGAGCTAGGCATTAAGACGATTGATTTTGAAACCCCCTCCAATAATGTTTTCCAGGTTTCAGAAGAGTGGAAATATACCAACGGAAAATTTTCCAATCGGGCGGATATTGAAAATGGGTATCTCGATAAGTATTCCATCAAGGAAAGAAGGCTGCCGAGAAAAAAGTGGACCGGTTCTTTTTGAAAAATTACTGTGAAGATATTTTTGATGAAGAATCGGCAAGATTCGATTACTCTTATTATTTCGGAGAGGTTCGTATCAAGATTTGTGGCATTTGCAAGGCAACGATGAAAGAGGTCATTGACGCACTGAATTGGTTTTGAAAAATGAAGAAAAATTGAATCATCATAAATGTGATTGAAATGTGAAGCCAAAAATGCTATCTTCTTAGCCGGCAAACTTGCCGGCTAAGGGGGCGTTTGTGATTTCCCAACCGAACCAACAAGAGAATCAAGCTTACCACGAGGTTTCTCTTACTCCAACTGCGGATGAAGCAGGCATTCGCTCTGGCGATAAAGGTGCTCATACCAGCCGGACCATGATGTTCGAAGAATTGGCCTGCCTTCTCGCACATGCTGGCCGAGAAGCTACGAGGGACGACTATCGCTATCACGTCCTTGAACTAAACTGTCTCGAAAAGAGAACGGCGGCAAATCGCCGTCTGACCCTTCAACGACTTTCCGAACTCTACGCGCTTGACCCCAATGTTCTACTGTTCCGAATTATGCGGAATCTGTGGAATGTTGACGATAGTGGTCGCCCTATTTTGGCACTGCTGATGTCTATGGCTCGAGATCCCTTGCTCCGGCTCACTGCCCCCCCCATTATCCAGCTCAGGCCAGGGAAGGAACTTAGCCGGCAAACATTTATTAGCGCTCTTGAGCAGGGAACTGGTTCACGCTTCAACGAGGCGACCCTCGACAAGATCATCCGGAATACTGCCTCCACCTGGACCCAATCAGGTCACCTTTCAGGTCGCTGTCGCAAAGTCAGACAAGCGATCAAGCCAACTCCTTCTGTTCTCACCTTTGCCATGGTTCTTGGGCATCTTCAGGGGATTCGCGGTGCCGGCCTTTTCAGCACGGAATGGGCCCAGGTTCTCGATCTCGATGTTGATAATCTCATTTTTTTGGCCATGGATGCGAAGCGACTGGGTTTTCTCGATGTGAAAGTATCCGGAAAGGTTGTTGAAGTTTCTCTTTCAAGACTCTTTGTTGACCATAAAAAAGGGGCCCGAGAACAATCAATGTCGGCTCCAGCGGGAGGGAAATGAGCCATGGGTCGCATTGATGATCTCGCCAGCCGTTACCAAGCGCATATCTCAGCACCTTGGCAACGCAGTCTGGCCGGCGCGCAACGAACAATTCTCGTTGTTTATGACAAGACTGATGAGCGTAAGCTTCGCGCCAAATTAGATCTTTTCGAAATGGCAACCAGACAATCAAACCATGACTGGAAATCCTTTGACTTCACATTCACCTTTTCCCAGTGGATGGCTTCAATGGAGTATCGGGAAGCTTATTTCGAAGAGCCCTCTGATCTTCCAATGAAACTTGAAAGTGATTTCATCCATTTTGCCGCGGATCAACTTCGATCTGCATTGGCAGCCCCTGACATGACCGACAATACTGTCCTTGCGGTCCATGGGGTGGCTTCTTTGTTTGGTTTTACAAAACTTTCCCTTGTATTAAAGGAAGTTGAAAAGGATATCCAGGGCCGTTTAGTGTTGTTTTTTCCTGGGGAATTTGAAAACAACAACTATCGTCTCCTCAATGCTCGTGATGGCTGGAATTACCTTGCCGTCCCAATAACACTTCATGGCGGAGGTTTCGGTTCATGAAAAACCGTGAAATATTCCAGCGTGATCCGGTTGTAAATAAGTTACTGAATGATGGTGTTGCTGCTGTTTCTGAAGCATTGAGTGAAAAAGAAATCACGACGCTTCGCTACGAACTCGAGCACTTCGTTTGTGAAGGCCAGTATAAAGATGGGTTAGTTCGCATTCTCGAGTCATTTTTGGGCAACGTTGACTCCACCGTCCAACCCGCTGGCTGGATCAGCGGATTCTACGGAAGTGGAAAGTCCCACCTGGAGAAGATGCTCCGTCACCTTTGGCTTGACACGAGCTTTTCTGATGGCGCAACGGCACGGGGTTTGGCGCGACTTCCCCAGGACGTGAAGGACCTTCTCAAAGAACTGACAACTCTTGGGAAACGATGCGGGGGGTTGCATGCAGCGGCAGGCACCCTGCCTTCGGGTGGCGGAAATAGCGTTCGCCTCACGGTTCTTGGTCTTCTTTTCCGTTCACGCGGACTTCCTGAAACCTTGCCTCAAGCTCGGTTCTGTCTTTGGCTCCAGAAGGAGGGTATTTTTGACCGGGTTATCAAGGCGGTCGAAACAGCCAAAAAGGATTTCTTCCGGGAATTGCGGGATCTCTATGTTAGTCCGGTTCTTGCCAAAGCTCTTCTCGAAGCAGATTCCGGGTTTGCACCTGACGAGAAACAAGCACGAGCAACATTGCGGGCTCAGTTCCCAGTAGTAACCGACGTTTCAACTTCTGAGTTCATTACCCTTGTTCGTGAGGTTCTCGCTCAAAACGGGAAAATCCCAGCAACCATCATCGTTCTTGATGAAGTTCAACTGTTCATCGGAGACAGCGCACAGAGGTCCACAGACGTGCAGGAAGTTGCCGAGGCGATTTGCAAACAACTCGACAGCAGAGTCATGTTAATCGGGGCTGGGCAAACCGCTCTTGCCGGAAGTGTCCCACTCCTGCAACGCTTGCGGGGGCGTTTCACGATTCCTGTTGAGCTGTCAGACATTGATGTTGAAACGGTGACCCGTCGGGTGGTATTGGCAAAGAGGGCTGACAAAATTAAAGACGTTCAAGATTGCCTCCTTATCCATGCTGGCGAGATCGACCGTCAGCTCGCAGGTACACTCATCGCCACTCGGTCAGAAGACCGTATGATCGCTTTTGAAGATTATCCCCTTCTGCCAGTTCGCCGTCGTTTTTGGGAGCGCGTTCTTCAGGCTGTTGATGCCCCTGGCACGGCTGCACAATTGCGAACACAATTGCGCATCGTCCACGATGCTGTTGCCGAAATAGCCGATGAGCCCTTAGGCTCGGTCGTTCCCGCCGATTTCATAGTAGATCAACTTCAGCCTGATTTGCTTCGAACAGGGATCATGCTCAAGGAAATTGACGAAATGATTCGCCGTTTGGATGATGGCACACCAGGTGGTAAGCTTGCCCGGCGTCTTTGCGGTCTAATTTTCCTGATCCGCAAACTTCCGCGTGAGGCCGGTATCGACTGTGGGGTTCGCGCCACTCCTGAGATGCTCGCCGACCTACTGGTTCGCGACTTGGCTCACGATGGTTCCCGCCTTCGAAAAGAGATTCCGCCTATCCTCGAAAAGCTGGTTCAGGAAGGAAAACTCATTCGTCTTGATGATGGATTTGGCTTGCAGACCCGTGAAAGTAGTGAGTGGGACCGCGAATTTCGCAACCGGCAGTCTCGACTTCTTGGTGATGGCACAGGAGTGGCCAGCAAACGGGCTACCTTGATATCTGCTGAAGTTGGGAAGGTCATTGGTGGGATCAGCCTTCGTCAGGGGAAAAGCAAAGAACCACGCAAGCTGTTGTTGCATTTTGGTGAGCAACCGCCGCCCTCTAAGGGAAGAGACATTCCCGTGTGGGTTCGCGATGAATGGGGGGAAAGCGAAAAGAACGCTATTGGAGACGCCCGGTCGGCAGGTCCCGAAAGTCCAATCATTTTTGTCTTTGTTCCCAAAGCGAGTGCTGAGGATCTGAAAAGGGCCATCATTGACTTCGAGGCTGCGAAATCTGCAATCGATTTCAAAGGAATTCCCAGTACACCCGAGGGACGGGAGGCGCGTGAAGCCATGGCTTCGCGAATGCGTGAAGCAGAGTCCCGCCGTAACGAGGTCATGGGGCAAGTTATCGAAGCCGCCAGGGTCTTCCAGGGAGGTGGGGCAGAGGTATTTGCTCTCACTCTCGCGGAGAAAGTCCGAACCGCAGCAGAAGCTTCTCTCGATAGATTGTTTCCCAATTTCCGGGATGCCGATCACGAACGGTGGGACACCGTTATCAACCGGGCACGCCATGGCGACGAGAACGCCCTCGAAGCCATCGGTTTCAAGGATAAACCCCTGCGACATCAGGTTTGTTCCGCAGCACTTTCCCTTATCGGCTCAGGGAAGCGCGGCAAAGAAATTCGCAATGCATTCGAAGGCTCTCCTTATGGTTGGCCCCGTGATGCCGTTGATGCGGCTCTAATTGTTCTTCACACAACTGGTCATCTTCGAGTGACCTATAACGGTTCCCCTTTGACTTCCGGCCAGCTTGACCAGGCGAAAATTTCAACAGCTGATTTTCGCACCGAAACCACTTCTCTTGATGCCACCCAGAAAATCAAGCTCCGAAAGTTGTTTCAAGCGGTCGGTATTAACTGCAAGCCAGGGGAAGAATCAGGCCAGGCAAGCCCTTTTCTGACCAAAGTCCTCGAATTGGCACATCGAAGCGGTGGCGATGCTCCACTTCCTACGCCCCCGGTGACTCGCGACCTGGAAGACCTCCGCTCCCTTTCAGGGAATGAACAGCTTCTCGCCATTTTGAATCTTGCCGAACAAATCAGTGACAAGATAAAAGAGTGGCGGGCCATCGAGGATCTGATTGCTATCAGGCTTCCGGTGTGGAAAACCCTGACTAGGATGATTGGACATCTGAAGGATTTGCCCCGCGAAATCGTTCGGGACCCATGCTGCCCGGGCTCAAAAAACGACCCCGCGCATCATGTGCCCGCCGTCGATGGATTGATGGCACAAATTGAGGCGATCCAGGTTGGCCGGCTGCTTCTCGAGGGTGCTGATTCGGCACCCACAATTCTCAAAACCGGTGCAAAAGTCCTAAGAGAGGCAATCAACGCGGTTGCCAAAGAGTATCGAACCATTTTCGAACGTGAATCAGCCGCTCTCATGAAACACGAGACCTGGAAACGTCTCGATCCTTCTCAACAGCAATCGATTTTGCATGATCAAAGACTTGAAACACCGAGGGACCTTGATGTCAGCGATGATGAAGCTCTTTTGGTTACTCTTGAAGCTTGTTCTTTGAACGCATGGAAAACCAAGATTCAGGCGCTCCCACAACAATTCAATGCGGCGCTTCTCGCTGCCGCGCAACTTCTCGAACCTAAGGCTCAGCATGTCCGGCTTTCGCGCGCGACCCTGAGGAGTCCTGAGGATGTGAAATCCTGGATTTCAAAAACCGAACAGGAATTGCTCAAACATCTTCAAAAGGGCCCAGTGGTAATTTCATGACAAGAGGAAATCTATGGCTGCGATGAATGATACCCTTCGGGGCCGTCTCGAACGGACGGTCATTGAGGCACGTGATGTTGCCGAAGCTGGTGCTCGCGCTGCTCTCGAAGCTATGGCTGTTCATCATCATGAGCCATTTCCCCATCAGACCCCAGAGCAAAGAAAATTACGGAATCACCTCCGGGCTCGAGCCCGTCAGGCGGGCGACCAGCAAAACCACCGTGGGGAAGTCGAAATTAAACATCTGGCTTCCGAGTGCGCTTACGAATACTGGCATCGGATGCTTTTCGCCAGGTTTCTTGCCGAGAACCATTTTCTCATCGAGTCTGAATCCGGTGTTGCTATCAGTCTGGAGGAGTGCGAGGAATTGGCCCGTGAAGCGGGCATCGACACTTGGACATTTGCCAGCCGTTGTGCCCAGAGCATGCTTCCGCAGATCTTCCGCCCAGATGACCCCTTGTTGCAGATTGCGTTTGCGCGGGAGCATCGAAGCCGGCTTGAAGCGCTGTTAATTGGATTGGATGAAGCGGTTTTTGTCACCGATGATGCTCTCGGGTGGGTCTACCAATTCTGGCAGAGCAAACGCAAGGATGAGGTCAACGCCGACGGCGGGAAAATTGACGCTGATGGCTTGTCCCCGGTAACTCAGCTCTTCACCGAGCATTACATGGTCTTGTTTCTGCTGCACAATACACTTGGCGCCTGGCATGCCAACAAGTGCTTTGCCCAAGATCCCAGATTAGCTACAGAAGCACCGGATGAGGAATTCCTTCAAAAAGCAGTCGCTTTGAAGATAGGCCGGGGTTATTCTTTCGACTACCTCCGTTTTGTTCGGGGGGAGAATTCCCCATTCCCCACGGATGGGGAGGTGGGCCGTTGGCGCCAGGAGGGCGCAGTCCAGACGGCCCCATGGCGGCCTGCTGCCAGCGCCTTTGGCAAATGGCCATCCAGGGCAGCAGAACTGAAGGTTCTCGATCCGTGTTGTGGCTCGGGCCACTTCCTAACTGCGGCTTTTGAGCTATTGGTGTTGCTCCGGATGCAGGAAGAAAACTTGTCGGTGGCGGCCGCAGTTGATGCAGTATTGCGGGATAATCTCTTCGGCCTCGAACTCGATGCGCGTTGCACCCAAATCGCCGCTTTTAATCTTGCCCTTGCTGCTTGGAAAATGGCGGGATTTCGACCATTACCCCCGATGCATCTTGCATGTACAGGAATGCCGGTTGGCAGCACCCGCGAACAGTGGCTTCAGATGCTTACGCGGCAAGGGTCATCAGATCTCCGTTTTTTCTTTGGCCAGCTTTACGATCTGTTCAGCAAGGCTCCAACCTTGGGAAGTCTGATCAACCCCCATCGATTCTTTGGCAGCGGGATGGTTGACAAGGTCGGGATGGAAAAATTGTTTGGCGCCTTAACTATTTCGATGGCTGAAATCGAGAACCAGGTGCCAGAGCGACACGAACTTGGGGTTACTGCCCAGGGATTAACGAAGGCTGTCGAACTTCTTGCCGGCAAATATAATCTCGTCCTAACCAACGTACCGTATCTCGGTCGCGGAAAGCAGGACGACATACTCAAGAAGCATCTGGAAGAACAGTATCCCCTTGCTAAAGCCGATTTGGCAACTGCATTTGTTTCCCGTTGTCTCGAATTCTGTGCGGAGGGTGGCTCGACCGCTCTTGTTACCCCCCAGAACTGGCTTTTTTTAACCACCTATACGAAAATGCGGCAGAACCTTCTGGAACAACGCGAGTGGGATCTGGTTGCAAGGCTTGGTGCTGGAGCATTTGAGACCATCGGGGGCCACGTTGTCAATGTGGCACTGATGATATTGTCAGCCTCATATCCTGATGAAAAGAGCATGATGGCAGGAGTAGATGTTTCAGCGGCGAAACAAACGGGCGAAAAAGCTGCCCTTTTGCGCGGTTCCAAAGTAACAGAGGTTTCCAGCCTCTGTTCTGAAAATGAAGACCCAAAACAGCGGCAAGATGACGCTGCCACTCTGCCTCCTGGTTCCATCACCCTCGTCCCCCAATCCGCCCAACTGAAGAATCCCGATTTTAGAATTACCGCCGAAATGGGCGTTGAATCAAGCCTCTTGAACCAGTATGCTCTCACAGGAACGGGAATGCAGACTTTCGATTCGCCACGTTTCAAGTCTCGATTTTGGGAGGTAATTCCCGAAAAAACTGGCTGGCTTCTAAGCCAATCAACCGTGGAAACTACGTCATTCGTAGGTGGTCGAGAAAACGTTGTTCGCTGGGAAGAAGGCCGCGGACAGCTTTTTTCATTGGTTCAAAACATGGCCTCGGGCGGTTACACAAGTGGCATTTGGAAGGCAGGAAGTCAGTTTTGGAACCGGAAGGGAGTTCTAATCAGCTTAATTGGAGACATTCCGGCCACATTGTATGAGGGATTCCCATTCGACAACAACACAGGGGCAATTATCCCCAAGAGCATTGATTGTCTTCCTGCAATTTGGGCATATTGTTCATCAAAAGAGTTTTCTGTTGCAGTTCGAAAGCTTGACCAGAAATTGAATGTTACCAATTCGACATTGGCCAAGATCCCCTTTAATTTCGAATACTGGCTGAAGGTGGCCGAGGACAAGTATCCAAACGGCTTACCAGAACCAGAGAGTGATGACCCGACTCAATGGTTGTTTCATGGCTTTCCGGGCGGTCATGTAGCAACCGAACCCCAAGAGACCGCCGTTGCCTTGCAGATAGCTGTAGCTCGCCTTTTGGGTTACCGTTGGCCTGCTGAAACTGACTCCAAAATGCGATTAAGCGCGCAGGCTCGGGACTTCGTTGCCCGCTGTGACCAACTTGCTCGCCATGTTGATGACGATGGAATCGTTTGTATCCCTGCCGTGCGTGGTGAAGATCCAGCAGCAGACCGACTATTGGCAATCCTTGCCGATTGCGGCGTTAAGCCAGACCGCGATCTTGACGATTGGCTCCGCAGCAGTTTCTTCGAAGAACACTGCAAACTCTTTCATCACCGCCCCTTCATTTGGCACATCTGGGATGGTCGCCGCCGTGATGGTTTCCATGCCCTCGTGAATTACCATCGCTTGGCGGAGCCCGGTGGCAAGGGGCGCAAGCTTCTCGAAAGCCTTACTTACAGTTATCTTGGTGAGTGGATTCCCCGGCAACAGGATGGCGTTAAGCGGGGCGAGGGTGGCGCTGATGATCGACTTATCGCCGCCCAGGAACTTCAGAAGCGCTTGGTCGCCATTCTTGCCGGCGAACCGCCCTTCGATCTGTTCATCCGGTGGAAACCCCTTTCACAACAACCTATCGGGTGGGACCCCGATATCAACGACGGCGTTCGTCTCAATATGCGTCCATTCCTGGCTTCGGACATTCCCGGTGGTCGCGCCGGGGCAGGCATCCTCCGTTGGAAGCCAAATGTTAAATGGGACAAAGACCGCGGTAAGGAACCCAAGCGCTCGCGCCCTGACTTCCCCTGGTTCTGGGGCTGGGACGGCACAACCGCCGATTTTATGGGCACAGACACCTTCACCGGCGACCGCCACAACGCCTGCCATTACACTGTGGCAGCCAAAATGCTTGCTCGCAGCGCCAAATCCAAGGACTAAACCAATTCTGAGGTAAACATATGAGTATCAATACAGGAATCATTGACCAGCGGGTTCGAAAGCTTGCCCAGGATTTGGCTCCAGAACTCGAATCTCGACTCAACATCCGAAACGATGAGGATAAGCAACGTTCCACAGCTTTCGTATTTTTGGTCACCAAGACGATCTTGGACCTAACCGATGAAGAAGCCTTGGATTGTTTGACCGAAGGAGGAAATGACTTTGGAGTTGATGCCTTGCACGTTGGTGATGTCGAAAACGGGGAGTTTGTAACAACACTGTTCCAAGGAAAATACAAAAGAGACCTGGACGGAAACGCCAACTTTCCTCAAACCGGGGTTGAAAAGGTAATCCAGGCGATTCGGTATCTTTTCGATCCCGATACCGCAATCACTGCCAACCCTCGCCTTGCAGCTCGAATTGAAGAAATCCGCTCGCTAATTCGCGATGGGCAAATGCCTAGAGTTCGTGTCGTTCTTTGCAACAATGGTTTGACCTGGCACCAGACAGCCCAACAATTGATCGAGCAGACCGGATTTTCAACTCAACAGGTAATTTGGGAACATGTTAATCACGACCGGCTTTTTGAGATAATACATGCCCCCCGAAAGGTTAATGACAACCTCCAGATGGTCGGAAAGGCGGTCGTAGAAGGGTTTGACTATCGTCGTGTTTTCATTGGAAAAATGGCTGTTCGCGATATTGAGGCACTCTTCAACAGGCATGGCGATGATCTTCTTGAGCGCAATGTTCGCCGTTTCTTAGGTCTCCAGGGTAACCGGGTAAATCAAGCCATTGCGCAAACATTACAAAACGAAACCGAGCGCCCCAATTTCTATTTTTACAATAACGGGATTACTCTTCTTTGTGAAAAATTTTCTCACAATGAGTTTCAAAAGGAAAATTTTCTGGTTCGGGTGGAGGGTCTTCAGGTCATCAACGGTGGTCAGACATGTAAAACGATCCAATCAATATGCTCAAGTCTCCCAGGCTCTCCGACACCAAGGGATATCGAAAAAGCTTTCGTCTTGGTTAGGCTGTATGAGCTTCCCGGGGATTCAATGGATCTTGTCAGGAGCATCACCTACGCAACCAACAGCCAAAACCCTGTTGACTTGCGAGATCTACGGTCAAACGATACCATGCAAAAAAGCCTCGAGACCGCAATCAATCAGCTAGGTTTTACCTACCACCGGCACCGGAGTGAAACATCTCTCAGATCGGATGACATAAGCACCGCGATAGCCGCCGTGGCGGTTCTGTCCGTTTGGCGGCAACGGCCCCATCAGGCCAAGTTTCAGGGTGGAGAGCACTTCGGGAAGCTCTATGAACAGATCTTTACCCCAGATCTCAACGGAACCCAGGTCGTATTGGCAACCCTTTTATTCCGTTTTACCGAGAACAAGCGGCGCCGGCCCCCTGCCGGATCGCCCGATTTCGTTCCCTATGCATCATGTTTCGCTGCCATGTTGATGGGGCGGTATCTCCTTGCAGATCTAGGTATCCAGTTGAAAGATCTCAATCATTTGAAGTTCGCGGCCGCCAAGGCTAAACTTGAGGCTGAGGATGAGAACTATTTCAATCAAGCCATTGTCGCTATCGATACGGCAATCAAGCGTATCTATGGAGTTCAAACCGTTTCTCTCCAACGTCTCTCCGCAACGTTCCGTCGCGGGGATCTGGTTCAGGAACTTCACTGATGGCCGTGAAAAAACGTCAGGGTATCACCAAAGATATTGGCCCCAAGACACTTCTCGAAGCTGTTGTTGATTCGTTGGCAGGTTCAACTCGACATTCTCCCGGAGAGGTCGCCCCAGTAGCCGTCCTGTGGACAGATCCTGATGGACAGTGGCGATCATTGTTCACGTTGTTGCGCGACAAGATTCCTCATTTGTTCACGCTTGGCACCTACTCTCCAGATCAACACCAGGGGCCAGCTATCTGGCTGCGCTGCATCGTTGACCGAACCTTACCCGAGTTCAAGATTCCGACTGGCATTGTCCCAATCCTCTATTTGCCTGACGTCAGTAGACAGATGTTACGAGCGGCAGAGGACTGCCCCCCAGCTCTTGCGCCACTGGTTGAGTTACCCTATCGAGGAACGGTTTGGTGCCAGCGCAATAGCAAGGATTGGACGATAGAAGCCTTCCTGGTTTCCGCAGATGTGGGATTGTCCCTCGATCTCGCGAAAGATTCATCAACCCGCCGCGCTATGATAGGCTCCCTTTCTCAGCTTGCGGTCACCCCTCTCGATAAACTTCGTGGTCGGCGACTCGAAGCGGAAGACTTCGACCGTTTAATGATCGAGGATACCCCGCGCAACCTTCTCGAATGGATGAACGACCCAAAACAAACACGCACCCGGTGGCCGGAAGAACGTTGGGCTGCCTTTCGTTCTCGCTGTAAAGCAGAATACAGTTTTGATCCCCAAACCGATGGTGAACTCGTTGCGGGAGAACATCTGGGTCTTCGCGAGCATGCCTGGAATGCTATTTGGGAAAGATTCCTCGAAGCCCCCGCCCTCTATCCAGGTCTACCAGCCCTTCTTCGCAAAGCCAAACCAGACCGATTGCCCTTCGAAAAGGAAACCTGGCCAGACGAGAACGATCACGCTGAAGAAAGCTTGCGCCGAGACCTTCTCAAGCTTTTGGATTTGCCGGCACCTGAAGTCCGGAAAAAACTCACCGATCTGGAAAAAGAACATGGTCTTCGTCGGGGTTGGGTTTGGGCAAAGCTCGGTCAAAGCCCTCTGGTTCTTGCCCTCGAACATTTGCAGGGGCTATCCCAGCATACTGCCAGCAACCTTGGCGGAGATACCCTGAATGCCATGGCAGAAGCTTACTCCAATCACGGTTTTCTCGCTGACGATTTGGCTTTGCGTGCCCTGGCATCAGTAAAGACGGCTGAAGACGTTGCCGCGGTCTCTGCGGCAGTCCGTTCTTTGTATTTACCATGGTTGCAAGACACCACGGAACATTTTCAGAAGTTGATGAATGACCGGAAACAGAACTTCGATCCTTCAGTACGGGAGGAGGCACCAACATTTCCCAAGTCTGGAACCTGTTGGTTGTTCGTGGATGGTTTGCGTTTTGACATTGGCCAACGTCTGCGCAACGATTTGCAGAGTCGTGGTCTTCGGGTTTCTTCTACGCACTCCTGGGCTGCCCTCCCAACCGTTACAGGCACTGCCAAACCTGCTGCTGCACCCATCTTCAACCTCATGTCAGGCCAGCGACCCGGCGATGATTTCATACCAACCGTGGCAGCGACCGGCCAGACACTGAATGCGGATCGCTTTAAAAAGCTTCTTCTTTCACGCGGTTTTCAAATTGTGGCTCCCTCAGAAACGGGCGATTCAAAAGCCTCAGAGGCGATGTCTTGGTCAGAATATGGTGAGTTTGATAAACTCGGGCATAGTCTTCAGGCCAAACTGGCTCACCGAATTGAAGATCAATTAGAGCTTTTATGCGACAGAATTGAAGATCTATTGACCGCTGGCTGGCATCAAGTCCGTGTTTGCACCGATCACGGGTGGTTGCTCGTCCCCGGTGGTCTTCCTTCGGTTTCCCTTCCTAAGTTCCTTACCGAAAGCCGGTGGTCACGCTGTGCAACGATGAAGTCTTCTGCAAACGTGACGGTCCCAACAATCAACTGGCATTGGAACCCGAGCGAGCACGTCGCTGTGGCCCCTGGTGTAGCCTGCTTTGGCGGGGGCTTTGAATATGCCCACGGTGGAATCAGCCTACAAGAGTGTGTCATTCCGCATTTAGTTTGTTGCCGAGATCTTCAGGGCTCCGAAAATGCGGTGGAGATTGTAGATATTCAATGGCTCAACATGCGATGTCGAGTCACGAGCGCACCCGCCGGCATTTCTCTTACTGCTGATCTTAGAACTCGAATAAATGATTCCGCATCCAGTGTCACAACCCCCAAACCCGTTGATGCTTCTGGAAAAGTCGGACTGATCGTCATCGACGAAGCGCTTGAAGGCACTGCCGTGAGCCTGGTTCTGCTCGACGGAGCCGGCCAGGTTGTTGCCAAAAAACCAACCACGGTTGGCGGAGGAGGCGAATGAATATGCAACTCGATGCCCTGGACAAACTTGCCGCATCCGTGTTCGAAGGATTTCTTGTTAGAAAAGACCTCGTTCGACGGTACAGTAAGCAATTCCCGGTCCCCACTTATGTGGTTGAGTTTCTGCTTGGCCGATATTGTGCGACCGTTGACGAACAGGAGATCAACGAAGGGTTGCATGTGGTTGAACGCCAGCTTCAGGACCGCACCGTTCGAACAGGTCAGGAAGAGTTATTCAAGGCAAAAGCTCGCGAATTAGGTTCGGTTAAGTTGATCGATCTGGTGAAAGCTCGCCTTGACTCAAAAAATGATTGTTTTCTTGCTGAACTTCCCAGTCTTCAACTTCGTGATATACGAATTGAAGACAAACTTGTTCATGACCACGAACGGATGTTGACCGATGGTTTTTACGCTGAAGTCGTCCTAACCTACGATGCCGCTATTGCCCAGGAAAAAAATGGCCGCCCGTTTGCCATCGATTCATTGCGTGCAATTCAGCTTTCAAAATCCGATGTACTTGGCACTTTGACCAAAGGTCGAGGTGCATTCACTATCGATGAATGGCGGGATTTCCTGCTCAGATCGGTTGGTTTCGAACCCAGTGTTCTGTCAGAAAGGGCAAAGATTGTGGCCCTCTTGCGGATGATCCCGTTCGTTGAGCGAAACTACAACCTTGTTGAACTCGGCCCGAGGGGAACAGGAAAAAGCCATTTGTTTCAACAGATTTCCCCGTATTCGCATCTCATCTCGGGTGGGAAAGCCACTGTCGCAAAGATGTTTGTCAACAACGCCAATGGGCAACGCGGCCTCGTTTGCCTCTATGACGTAGTTTGCTTCGATGAAGTGGCGGGCATTTCCTTCGATCAGAAAGACGGTGTCAACATCATGAAGGGTTACATGGCCTCTGGAGAATTCTCACGTGGAAAAGAGGCTATCAGGGCATCCGGCAGTATTGTGATGGTAGGAAACCTTGACATGGATGTTGAACAACAACAGCGAGTCAGCCACCTTCTTGGCCCGCTGCCTCCTGAAATGCGCGCGGACACAGCCTTCATGGATCGTCTCCATTCCTACATTCCAGGATGGGAATTTCCGAAGGTCAATCCAAATGAGCATTTAACAACCCACTTCGGTTTTGTCAGTGACTTCATGTCGGAGTGTTGGTCACGCCTTCGTGAAACCAGCCGGGTCTCTGCCCTTCAGGGTCGCATCAATTGGGGTGGTTCCCTTAGTGGACGTGATATTGAGGGTGTAACCAAGACCGTCAGCGGCTTGATTAAATTGCTCTTTCCCGATCCTGCAACCCCAATCCCGGATGAAGAACTCGAGAAAATCGTCCGTCTGGCTTTGGAGTGCCGGCGCCGGGTAAAAGAGCAACAAAAGCGAATTTTAAAGACTGAATTCCGCAACACCCATTTCAGCTATTTTCTTGGTGTTGAGGGCGTTGAACAGTTTGTATCCACTCCTGAACTGCATAGTGAGGACCGCATTGAAAACGACCCACTTCCTCCTGGTCAAGTCTGGGCAATCAGCCCTGGTGGAATTGACGATGCTTCGGGACTCTATCGTGTCGAAGTAACCGTTGGTCCTGGCTCCAGCGTTAAAATCCTCAATACTCCTGTCCCGCCGGCATTCCGTGAAAGCGTTCGTTACGGTGAACAGAATCTTTATACTCGGGCTCGGGAACTTGTTGGCGACAGAGATCCCCGTGCCCATGAATTTTCTGTCCAGTTGCGAGCCATTGATGCTGATCGCTCGGGGGCAGGGATTGGCCTGGGAGTCATGATTGCTCTTTGCAGCGGTCTCCTTGAGCGGAGCATCAAGGGTGGTCTCATTATCGTGGGCGCTTTAAACCTCGGGGGCTCCGTTGAACTGGTTCCCAATCCTGTTGCGATTGCGGAGCTGGCTGTCGAGAAAGGTGCTTCGACTCTCCTGATGCCAATATCTGCGCGCAAACAACTTTTTAACCTTTCTGATGAAATGGCGACCAAAATCCGAATCGATTTTTATTCTGATCCTGCTGACGCCTTTATTAAAGCGGTTTTAGAATAGAAAAGCCAAGAAACTATGTCTGACCCAAGAATCCCCAACGCAGTAGCTATTGTGGTTGGTAATGCAATCGGAAATCATTACTTCAGCCACAATCGATTGAATGCCTTGTTTATGGGCAATGGTGTGCCTGGTGACCCTCCACTGGGTAACTGTCGGGATAAATGGCTACTTTTCAGACTACAATTATTTCCCATCCAAGCAAAAGCTACGCTGACTTTCAAAAAAGCGTTGCCGAAACCTCTACTTCACATAAGTTCTCCATAAAATTTGACATCGCCTCCTATTTTAATTCCATTTACCATCATGATTTGGTTCGCACAATTTCAAATTTGGCCTTTGATGAAAGTGACGTAAAGCTGGTTGGTAAGTTTCTCCGGCAAATAAATTCAGGCCGGAGCATCGGTACTCCTAAAAGTGAGATTTATAGACTTATGGTACCCAGAGAAAAGAAAAATTCTGAAAATTCTCAGACCTGGAAATTTTGAAGGAGGAGCCATTGTGTGAGTCCCGAATTTCCTGATCAACCGAACTGATCAAACATGAGGTTTGGGGATTTCCATCTTTCTCAAGATAACCTTGAGTGGGGAAACTTCCCTTTGCGAAAGACAAATTTGAATGACATGTCAAAATGGGGGCAAAAAGTTATAGCAAAAATTATAGCAGGCGAAAATCGCCTAAAACATCAAACCGCCGATTTCATGAGGCTTCGGCGGTTTGATTTCGAGAGCGGGAAACGAGGGTCGAACTCGCGACATCCAGCTTGGGAAGCTGGCGCTCTACCAACTGAGCTATTCCCGCTTGGCGTTTAAATCATAGCATAAAATTTTTCACCAGGCAACCGTAATTGATTACCTTCTGTGATAAAAAATTCAAAATATCTTGCAGAGGAAATTCCTTTCGAGGTTACTTAGAGCCTGTAAGAAAATAACCGGGTCGTCTGGTTGTTTTCTTACAGGCTCTTATGGCCGGAAATCCCAGAAATTCGTTACACTTAATTTGCTGACAAGGCCTTAATTAGCTGGGAATTTGGGTAGCATACTAAATTAACTGAAAAATTCAACGCAGAGCCGTTGAGATGCAGAGAAAGCTCATGAAATTCATAATGATTTTCTTCTGTGTCTGCCGCAAAAAAAGTTAAAATATGACACCACCCATTTCACCCATTTTTTCAGTAATGCGAAAAATCAGCGACAGCATGCTTTCGAGAACGACAAAGAATTTTACTCTTTATTACTTTTTGTCGTCGGCGCGGTTGACAGTAAGACCGTAGTAGTATATATTGAAAGTTCAAATGAATGTGGTTACTTTGATTGGAGAAAAAATATGAGTTTCACTTATCATCCCAATAAAAGAAAAAGACAAAAAACGCACGGTTTCAGAAAAAGAATCGCGACTATCGGCGGACGCAGGGTTCTTAAACGCCGCCGCCTCCGCGGACGAAAAAAGATCTGCATTTAACCTTTTGGCGTGCAGAGATCCCCTAATAAGGGGCCGACTACTCTTCGAACCGATGTGGATTTCAAGAGAGTTTTTGCGGCGGAGAGACGGCTGTTTCGAGATGGAGTCGGATTTTATTTTCGTTCTGCCGAAGAACCTCGGTTCAGGTATGCGATTATTGCGTCCAAACGTTTTGGTATTGCGGTTGATCGCAATCGGTTGCGGCGTAGGTTGCGTGAACTGATTCGAGGTTATCTCGTTTTGCCGATCGGCATCGATTTGATTATTTGTGTCTACAAACCCTGTAAGGATCTCAGTTTTGGTTTGCTTAAAAAGACCCTCAAGTGGGCCTTTGAAAAAATAAATCGTGAAATAAAGAAAAAGGAAAATGGATCCTACGGTCAAAGCCGAACCTCAGATCAACAATCAGAGTAAAGCTACGGAATCGCAAAACCTAGCGGTAAGATTAAGTCTTTCCATGATAAAGTTCTATCAGCGATGGTTCTCGGCAAGATTTGGTGTCCATTGCAGGTTTACACCTTCTTGCTCCCGTTATACTTTTGCCGCCATTGAAAAATATGGTTTTATTCGCGGTTGGTGCATGGGAGTTTATCGCATAGTGCGATGTAATCCCTTTTCGCAAGGTGGGTTTGACCCGGTTCCCTAAAATTGAGGGATACTGATATTTTAGGTTTCAAAAATTAAAATGGAGCCGTCACGGTGGGAAAAATAAACCAAATGATGAAGAATTTTATCAAGGTATCGAGAGCCGGAGATGTGGAATACGCCCGCTCCGTCAAAACAGCATCAACACCTGCCGTCGTTTTTTGCGGTGTCTTGTTCCTTCTTATCGCTTTATTGGTCGGTACTCCGGTGTGTGCTCAGCCGGTCAAAGAGCTTCCGACCGTTGAGATTAAAGACATCGACAATGATAATCTTCCGGATGCATCCATCGAAACCTCGAAAACTCGCGTGATTATTTCCAGCCGTGACGGCGAAATTTCCTCATATTATCTTAAGGGGCATAACTTTGAGGAAAATATCATTCCGCCGCTTCTACTGGATTATGGATATAATGTAGCATCCGACACCTTGCGCCCATTTTCAGGGGAAATGGGAAGCGTTTTGATGCAGCATTTCGGTTATCGAGTTGCTTTGGATGAAAGAAGCGACGGTCGAGTCACCATATCCGCAACTCCCAACGTTTCCGGTACGGCTTCAGATCCCGGGGTCAATTTGGGGAAAAAATATACATTTCACGCGAACAGATATTCCTTTGAAATACAATTGATCGCTACGAATCTAGGGGACGCACCTCTACAAGTCGGTGATGATAAAAAGCCCGGATTGATTTTCCAATACGGGCCCGGCCTTTTCCTTGATCCGTTTGATCCCACTTCGTTTGTAGCTTTAAAATCCGAAGGTCACGAATTTATCGTCAAACCGGAAGATGTCCTTAAAAAAGGTGATTCCGGAGGCTTTACGGGGATCGGCTTGAAAAGCAATTATTTCTGCGTTCTTATGGATGCTAAAACCTCCGTAAAATTGCAGGCGAAAACGATGGAATTGAAACCCGCCGATTCGCGCAGGAAGACCTTTAGCGGTTCCGTAATCGGCCTGTCTTTTCCCTCATTTGTTTTGAAACCCAAGGAATCCAAGGAATTTTCCTTCCAAATGTATTTGGGTCCGAAAATTTTGGATGAATTGACTACGATTCATCGTGAAGCGGTCACCGATTATGGTTTTCTCAGTACAATACTATTGAGAATTTTACAGACATTTAATGCCGTCTATCCCAACTACGGCCTTTCGATAATTTTTCTGACCGTTCTTGTCAGAATTCTGCTTTATCCTCTTACATTGAAATCGACGAAATCAATGGCGCAAGTTCAGAAAATTCAACCGCTGGTGCAAGATCTAAAGGATCGTTATCGCGACAATACCCAACGTTTTAACGAAGAAGTGTTGAAGTTATACCAGAAACATGAGGTTAATCCCTTGGGTGGATGTCTACCGATGCTTCTTCAATTGCCGATTTTGATAGCCCTGTACAATACGATCAACATAGCCGTCGAGCTTCGCAAAACACCCTTCCTATGGATGACCGATTTGTCGAAAGCCGATCCCTTCATGATCCTTCCCTTTACCATCGCCGCCATGATGTATTATCAACAAGGAAAAATGCCCGATACCCAGCAGCAACAGATGATGCTGTTCATGCCTGTTTTTATGTTTGCCATCACCTGGGGTTTACCTGCGGGGTTGTTGGTGTATTGGTTTACCAGTAGTGTCATCGGAATTTTACAGCAAATTCAAGCGAATAAGATTATCGCCGCCATCAAGGAGGAATAACCCTTGGCCAGCAAACGATTCATTGAAATTACCGCTAAAACTCAGGAAGAAGCCCAGGAACTCGCTAAACGGGAATTGAAAATGGGGGAAACAATAGCCGGAGCTGAAGTTCTGGCAGCTCCGACCCGGGGAATTTTTGGAATTGTGGGTAACCCCGAGGTGCGAATTCGCTACACCATTGAACCATCCGCCCCTCCCCAAGCGAAGATCGTTAAAGCGACCGAGGAAGTTCATTCCGCCGGAACTCCTCCGACAATGCCTTACAAACATAACAACGAAAATGCGACCGACGAATTTCATGAGGACAGGCAACATTCGGAGCACCAAGAAAGAGTTTCCAACTATCGCGCTCCGGCTAGAGCTCCGGCACCCGATTACCCGTTTAAAGAACAAGTTTTTACCATTATCAAAGAGGTCGGCTTAAATCTTGGGGTCGGTGATGTTGCCCTCAGCGATGGGATACAAGATGATACATGGGTGATCGATGTTGGAGGCGCCAATGTTTCGCAACTGATAGGGAAACACGGTCGTACTCTCGACGCGCTTCAATATCTTCTCAACATCATGGTTAACAAAGGTAAAGAAGAAAAAACCAAATTGGTCCTTGATGTACAAGGTTATCGGGAAAAACGCCATAAAGGCCTCATAATGCTGGCCAACAGGATGTGCCGAAAGGTCATCGAAAGCGGCAAACAAGTCGAGCTGGAACCGATGTCCATTCACGATCGCAGGACAATTCACCTGGCGTTGAAAGATCGTAATGGAATAGAAACCTTCTCGAAGGGTGTAGAACCTTTGCGACGGATTGTCATATCCCCAAAGCGACCCGGCACAGCCGGACAACCGTCCTTGCGAAGTTCGACTACAGATCACGTTTCGACTCCCGTCGCTGTTCCGGCCAAAGGTCGCTCGGTTCCGATGTTCATGGAGGAAGATCCTTCCGACGAAGATTAGCGTCGAATCTCAGCCTTGGCTTTCACATCGGATCTCAGCGTCTTCCAAGAACGGCAGCATTGAGATAAATCGTGGTCTATAAGGAGTTTTCGATCTCTCTTTCGTTTTCGACGAATTGATGATTTGAAGGTCTTTATGGTAAACCGCGGTGACATACCGTTTGAAACCACATCATCGTACGAGCATGATGCACCCTCAATGAGCAGCTCGGGCGGTAATGCGTCAATGCATAGTGCCGTCGATTCGGCGGGTTCATCCGTTGGGCTTATTCATAGAGCGTGTATCAGCTCGTATGGTACGGATACCATTGCTGCCGTTGCAACTCCCATAGCGCGCGCTGCTCTGGGTTTAATCAGGATTTCCGGGTCGAATACCTTCGGATTGCTTGCAAAGATTTTCAAACCATCGGGTAAAAGAACGTTTCCCACGACTTTTACCGCGTTTTATGGTACTCTCATCGATCCAACGGATGGCATGGCGATCGATAAAGTAATAGTCAACACTTATTTTGCCCCGTTTTCATATACGGGCGAAGATATCGCCGAAATTACATCCCATGGAAACCCGTTTGTCATGTCTAAAATTTTAGCGGCTCTTTTCGCTATCGGTGCCCGCGCCGCCGAACCGGGAGAATTTACGCGAAGAGCTTTTTTGAACGGAAAAATGGATCTGTTGGATGTCGAAGCCACGGCACAGCTCCTTGCGGCAACATCATCCGGCCAGGTTAAAATCGCCTTGAACCAGTTGGATGGTCTCCCTTCGCAATGCTTTACCGAAATTCGCGATCAACTCATTAATCGCCTTGTCGAAGTCGAAGCCGTTTTGAATTTTCCCGAAGATGAAACAGTCGAAATTGACGAAATCGCATTATCGTCGGAACTGGGCCGATTATCGAAGACTCTCGATAGATTTGTCGAGTCGGCTTGTCACGGCGACATGATTTCTCAAGGTCTCGCCGTTGTCATTGTTGGGCGTCCCAATACGGGAAAATCGAGCTTATTAAACGTCATTTTGGGACGCGAAAGAGCTATCGTTACGGAATTCGCGGGAACAACGCGGGATACTCTCGAAGAGCCCTTTTCACTCTGTGGGGTGCCGATTAAACTTTTCGACACAGCCGGGCTTCGTCCAACATCCAATCCGATCGAAGTTCTCGGTATTCAACGAACCCGTGAGGCGCTCCGATCAGCTTTTCTGGTCTTGGCGATATTTGATGCATCTATGCCGATTACCGAAGATGATTTTGATGTCATTCGAGCCGTAAAGGAAAGCGGCATCAAAACAATCGCAGTGTTGAACAAATCGGATCTTTCGTCTCGATTCGATGAGGTTGCGCTGACCGGCTTTTCCATCGTAAAGGTTTCCGCTCTAACCAAATTCGGGCTTGACGAATTATTGCGCTCGATTACGACGATTATCGAATCCGGGGGATTTTCCAAATTGCATGACCATATTCTGCTGGGAGCACAACAGATGGATGGTTTGCGCCGAGCAAGCGCGGCAATTAAAAGAATAATCGCGGGCACCGGCGGGATGTATCAGGATATGCTGGCCATGGAATTGGAAGATGCGATCAGACAATTGGGAATCGTAACCGGTGATACCGTTGATATTAATACTCTTGACCGAATCTTTGAAAGGTTTTGCATCGGCAAATGATATCCGGGATTATTACATTCTCCGAAGGTCACATCCTTCACGCATGATGGTAAGGTTTTCATGATATTTTGCATAAAAAATGACTGAATATTATCCATTGATAGTAGTGGGAGCGGGTCACGCGGGTTGCGAGGCGGCTTTGGCGGCGTCGCGCCTGGGTATTAAAACCTTGCTGCTTACGATGAATCTGTCGACCGTAGCTCTCATGCCCTGCAATCCAAGTATCGGCGGGCCGGGCAAGGGACATCTTGTAAGGGAAATCGGTGCTTTGGGCGGGGAAATGGCAAGTTGCATCGATGAAACGCTGATTCAAATCAAGTGGTTGAATACTTCGAGAGGCTCGGCTGTTCGTGCAAAGCGCGCGCAAGCCGATAAGGAACTTTATCGAAAACGCATGTTGCAAACGCTTTTTTCGACATTCAATCTCATCATTCGGCAAGGTCAGGTGATAAAAATCGAAACAGTCGGCAATGAAATCCGTGGTGTTGAAATGGAAACCGGAATAAAATTTCAATGCGACAAGCTTGTTCTCGCCACCGGAACTTATCTTGAAAGTCGAATTATAATCGGTCCGAATAGTCGATCAGGAGGACCTCACAATCAGAGAGCCGCGACCGGTCTTTCAACTTCCCTTAAAGATCTTGGAATCGATTTGCGAAGGTTGCAAACGGCTACCCCTCCCAGAATTGCGAAGCAAACCGTGGAAATCGGGAAAATGAGAGTGCTTGACGGCGATCCCCGCACCGGTGGCTTCCTTTGGGAAAATCGAGTCAGAATTTACGATAATCAAATCCCATGCTATTTGACATTCACCGGCGAAAAAACCATTGATGCCGTAAGAAGGAATCTCAAGGATAGCCCGCTTGTGTTGGCCAACATCACGAATGTCGGGCCCAAGCACTGTCCCTCGATCGACCGTAAGGTTTTAAAATTTCCCAATCAATTTCAGCATCAAATTTTCGTGGAACCGGAGGGAAGAGATTCCTTTGAAATGTATCTTCAGGGTTTGACAACGAGTATGCCTCCGGCCGCGCAAAGAGAAATCATAAGCACCGTTCCCGGTTTGGAATCGGCAAGAATCCTGCGTTACGGTTATGCGATAGAATACGATGCCTTGATCCCGGGTTCAATTAAGAAAACCATGGCATCCCGTATTGTTTCCGGACTTTATACGGCGGGACAAATCAACGGCACTTCGGGATATGAAGAAGCCGCCGCTCAGGGTTTGATTGCCGGCATCAATGCCGCTGCTTCGATTCTCGGGAAACCGGAATATAGTCCTTCTCGAACGCAAGGTTATATCGGTGTATTGGTCGATGATCTCGCTACATGGGACCATCCGGAACCCTACAGAATAACTCCCGCCAATGCGGAATTTCGCTTACATCTTCGCGACGATTCCGCCGAAGAGCGCTTGGTTGACGACGGTTTCACGATCGGTTTGGTTTCGCGTAATCGACGGGAAAAGATCGGCGAATGGTCGATTCGTATAGCCCGGGAGATTGAAAGACTTCAATATGTGTCGGTTACCCCGCGAGAGGCTCTATTGGCGAAGCTTTTGGAAGCGGGAACAGGCGGTTTGAAAAAGACTGTTACAGCGGCGGAAATTCTGCAGAGACCGAACGTTCGCTATTCAGATCTCGGAGATCTTTTAGGAGAAGGTTTTTTGCCCCGGTTGACTCTCCCGGATGAAATCGAAAAAATGGAGACGCAAATCAAATATTCCGGTTATATGGGAAGAGACACGGATAGACTTAAGGAATTGAAATTATTGGAATCGATTAAATTGCCGATATATCTTCCAGACGATAAGAGTGGAGTTATTTCGCCTGAGACTCGGAAACTGCTTGAATCGGCGCGTTTTGACGATCTCGGGCAGTTGGTAAGAAAAAATTGCGTTTCCAAGGGTGAACTTGTTATTCTATTATCCATATTAAAAAGTTTGTCCAAGGAAATGGATCGGGCGTAAGACGATTAATATGATGGTTACAAAAAGACAGCAGGAGCTTATCATTCAGAACCTTGGTTCGATATCCGCCGAAGTCCGCCTGCGATCGATAAGGCAAATTCCGGCGATTATTTCGATTCCCAAGGATGAGAAGATAAAACTCTTCACCAAAGCGCTGGAAGATTCCGAAGAAACGATCAGAAAAGCCGCCTCTCGGTATCTCGCAGAACTCGGCGTCGATGTCGCGGCATCGACAAATCCTTCTCCACCCGCGGATTCTTCCCAAGATAAGCCTTCCGTGTCTGGAGACGGATTTTTGCCATCCGAAGTTCCCCCCAAATGCGTGCCTGAGGTTCCATCGGATGTTTCGGCCGACGAATTGCTTTCGCGGCCTCCTCTTCCTTCATTATCAACTCAGGCTCCCGTCATACCCGAAAAAGCACGCCATCCAGGCGTATTTCGGGTATCTACGCCATCCGTGGACGATATGCCGCCGGCGGATACGCCGATGGTTCAACCGGTTGTCGAGGCTCCACAGCCAGCTTCGTGTTCGAAAGCAAAGAATGCGATAACCGTTCAGGCACCGACCTTGGATGACCCTATAGACCCCTCTTTACCCGATTTGTCTACAATAAAAGGAATTCCCGAACTTCTTGAGCATGTCAGAATCCTTGGGAAAAACCGCACACCGGGTTATCTTTCCCATCTTATTCAATTGGCGCAACATGTTCATGAAGAAGTTGCTCTCAGCGCACTTCAGCTAATGCTTAATTTTAAAGATCCGCGAGTACCGCCGCAGGTTTTACCGCTTTTGGCGATATCCGGCTTTTCTTCGCAAAGACGTTTCATGATATTAAAAATCATAATGGAAACCAAATCCGTTTTGGAGATATCGGCTTTGGAAAATGTGCTTCTAGCCGAAAAGGACGTTATCGTCAAATCAGGTCTCGTTAAAGTATTCGCGCGAATCAGTCGCGAAGAGGGTGTTGAGACATTGAAGATCTGTCTGTCAGACCCTGACCCCCGTGTTCGCGCCAATACGGTGGAAGTTATCGAGGAACAAGGAATAAACGGATGCGAAACCCAAATTGAAGGATTGTTGCGGGACCCGGAAAATCGGGTCAAGGTTAATGCCGCAAAGTATCTTGTTAAATGCGGTCATCCGGAAGCTTTTGCCACCTTACGGCAGATGCTGGGTTCATCGGAAGTATGGTTGCGAGACAGCGTCATATTCGCGCTCGGTGAAATCGGTGATCAGGCTTCACTGACGCTTTTGAAGGCAGCATTGAAAGATCCTAATCAAGGAATTCGGCTCAGTGTTTTGAAAGCTTTGGCTAAAATCAACAATGTCGCTTCACGAGAAGTGCTTCAAGGAGCTATTAATGATGCCGACAACGTCGTTGCTCAGGTAGCTCGCGGGTTGTGGGAAAAGATAAAGGAAACTCAAGCAAGATCAGCGACCCCGGACACGATGCGTCAGCCTCCGTCACCGGTCTCGGAATCGACTTCCACACGCGTACAAGCCCAACAAACAAATCCCGCGGCTCTTTCCTTGCCGACTGAGAATAAATTTTCAAGCAATGCGTCGCCGGCGCCGAAAAAAATGGAAATTCCATTGCCGTCTCTTGAGCCTTCAATACCTCAGATAAATCCGCCGCCTTCGATGCCGAAAGCGGTGTCACCCAAGTCGGAGCCTGTGGTTAAAAGCGTATTACCTGATGCTTCGATTACGCCTGCTCCTCGATTGACTCCCAAACCGCCGGAGCCTCATTTGCCGGTTCAATCGTTACCGCCCGCACCGCCTTCCCATATGCCGGCATCCTCTTCTTCCATGCCTCCGGTAGGCGGAATAAAGTTTCAGAAACCGCGATCGGCCGATATTTATTCGAAATTATGCTCGGCCAATCCTGAGGATAATCAAGCCGCGATACGGGATCTTCCTTTTATTTTGGGCGACGACCAGAACATTCTATTGGCCAAGGCGTTTGAGAATTCAGACGATTCGATTAGACTGGCGGCCGCGAAGATTCTTTCCCGAAAACGCGGTCCGGCCGCGTGTGAATTCATGCGCAAATTGGCCGCCGATCCCAGCCCGCTTGTAAGTTCCTTCGCGCAAAAAGCGCTGAGCATCATGAAGTAAGATAGATAATGTTCGGTGAATGCACAAATTATAATTGTCGGAGGCGGACACGCCGGTTGTGAAGCAGCTCTTGCCGCAGCAAGAGCCGGGGCTTCGACTCTTCTTATAACCATCAACCTTGATACCGTTGCCTGGATGCCCTGCAACCCCTCCGTCGGGGGACAAGGGAAGGGACAGCTTGTTAGGGAAATAGACGCACTCGGCGGGGAAATGGGCCGCGTTGCCGATGAAACGCTGATTCAGGCCAGATTGCTGAATACCAGAAAAGGCTTCGCAGTACAAGCGGTTCGTGTTCAAGCCGATAAAGAACGCTATGGTCGAAGAATGCTTTTCAGCCTTCAATCCGAGCCCAATCTTGCCGTGGTGCAGGGGCTTGTCGGCGAAATCGTCGCCGAAGGGAACAGAATTGTCGCGGTTCGAACCTCATCCGGCGATGAATATAGGGCTAAAGCGTTTGTTTTTACGCCCGGAACATTCTTGCGCGGCTTGATTCACATAGGTAATACCAGTTTCCCGGCCGGTAGGGCCGGAGAGCCGCCGGCGAACGAACTAGGGTCGGCGCTTGAAGAACTCGGACTGCCGATTTTACGTTTTAAAACAGGTACGCCGCCAAGGATTGATGAAAGAACCATCAGGTTCGAAGGTCTTGAAAAACAGGATCATGAACCCGAAACTCCATTTTTTTCACTATGGTCGAAGCCTGATCCCGAGGGTGTAAAAAAATCCTGCTTTTTGACGCATACGAATCGGGAGACGGCGAAAATAATCGAAGAACACATGCATGAATCGGCACTCGTAGCCGGTCGCATACAAGGAACCGGTCCGCGGTATTGTCCATCCATTGAGGATAAAATAAATAAATTTCCAAACAAGGAATCACACAAGGTTTTTCTGGAACCTGAAGGCGTCGATTCGCGGGAATTTTATCTGCAAGGCTTGTCAACAAGTCTTCCCGAATATGTACAAGAACTTTATGTCCGCTCTTTACCTGGACTTGAAGACGCTTGTCTGACCAGGCCGGGTTACGCCATAGAATACGATGTCGTCGATCCTCTCGATATATATCCGACTTTGATGTCAAAGCGGATAAACAACCTCTTTCTTGCCGGGCAGGTCAACGGCACTTCGGGGTATGAGGAGGCGGCGGCTCAAGGATTATTGGCGGGAATAAACGCTTCTGCTTTTGTAAAGGGAAATTCATTGCTGGTTCTTTCGGCTCAAAATTCATTTATAGGGCAAATGCTTGAAGAAATAACGACTCAGGGAATTACCGAACCATATCGTATTTTTACGTCGCGTTCACCCTTTCGCCTTCATCTTAGAATGTCCAACGCCGAGGAAAGATTGTCGGAAATAGGCCGGAAATACGCTCTTATCGATGAAGATCGCTTCAAGGTTTTACAAACACGCCATCAAACAATGAAAATAATCGAGAAGTCTTTAACCGATTCGACCGTTGAGGAAAAAGCATTCGATGCCTCTACGCCGGTGCATAATTCGAAATCGGGAGGAAAGATTTCGCCTGCGCGTATACTGAAAAGGCCGCAGTCGCGAATAGAAGATTTCTTCAAGTTGATTCCTGAACTTGCGAAGATCGATCGATTGGCACGGATTGAAATCGAGGCCAAGATAAAATATGAAGGATATTTTATCCAGCAGGAAAAGGAGTTCGAACTTCGCGAGAAGCTTCGGGATTTGCCGATAACCCAAGAATTTTTGGATAATCTTCCGACGGCTCTTTCCACTGAAGCTCGCCAAAAAATCACGGCCGTAAAACCCCATTCCCTCGGTCATCTGGCGAAAATTCCCGGAGTTCGCGCTACCGATGTTGCATTGATATTGATGCATTTGCGGCGAAATCGTGATTTGAGAAAAATGTGAATCGTACAACAAGCCCAACGGATGATATATTTGAGTTGTCAGCGAACGGCAATATGAGCTTGCACAAAATGAAATAAATAAGGTATTTTGTTGCGCGATATTAATCTTTTTTTGATTACTTGATGAAACGAGTTCGATTCCCATGAATTGTTCAAAAACAATAATGGATTGTCTAAAGCCTTATTTGGAAAACCTTGGTTTGCAATTTACGGATGAACAAATGGAGGCTTTGGGCGGTCTTGGCGTAAATTTATTAGCCGATCCTCTCTATGGCAGTGTTTCAAAAATATTCGATCCGCAAGAAATCGCGACGAAACACATCCTGGATTCACTATCTCCGCTGTCATTCAAAAGGGAGTGCTGGGAAAAAATCAACACGATTCTTGATCTTGGCACCGGTGGCGGTTTTCCGGCGTTGCCTCTTGCGATTGCTTTTCCCCAAAAGATGATTTATGCTCTCGACGCAAAAGGAAAATCCGTGGATTTCGTGGAAAGAATTAAGGTTGCGGGTGGAATCAAAAATCTTAAAACGATCTTGGGTAGAGCTGAGGAACTCGGCCGGCAAAAAGATTTTCGAGAGAAAATGGATTTGGTCGTATGCCGGGCTGTAGCTCCGGTTCGAGTTTTGATTGAAATTTGCCTGCCTTTGGTAAAAATCGGAGGTTTTGCTCTTTTCTATAAAGGGCCGACTCTCAAAGCCGAGATTGCCGAAGCGAACAAGGCTTTTCATTTGTTGGCGATAAAGCCTCAGGAAATGGAACTGTTCTTTCTTTCACCGCCGATTTTACCGTTTGAGCGCGGGTATGTTTTGATTTCAAAGAAATCCGCTACTCCGCATGCTTATCCCCGTCGAAACGGTATGCCTGCCTCCCAACCGCTGTAAAGATTTCCGATCAACGTTGGCTTGTGATTGAATTCATCTGTTGATTTAACCTCACCATCGGAAAATCGGTGGTGTCATATTTTAACTTTTTTTACCAAACACGGCAGAAAAAGATTATGAATTTCATGAGCTTTCTCTGCATTTCAGCGGCTCTGTGTTGAATTTTTCAGTTAATTTCAGACACCATCTGAAAATCAAGATTTTTCTTTTCCCAGGCTGACGAGGGAAAAAGGAACGTTGGGGCGAAGCATGAGCATCTCGAAAAGAGAATGAAACGTTCCTTTGGTCATCAGGCCTATCAATACCGGTGATAGAGGATTCAAGAATGTACGCAGGATTTCTTTTGCCTTATCGACATCCTCATTGGAAGCCTTTGTTCTATTCGAGCGTGTTGTCGCGGCCTTGACATACCATTCGAAAATTCCGGGTAGAACCAACAAAGCACATGCGGCGTTAAATAAACCGTTGAAGGAAAACAAAAAATCGGTTTCAATAAGCTCGCGAATCAATTCATCGCAAAACTTGTCCATGGATTCGCGAATATTGTCCAAATTGACGGCTTCCATGATCGTTAGATTTACGCTCCCGTTGAGCGGCTCGGAAGTCATTGTTCCGCCCCAGTAAGCTGTTTTAAATACGTTTCGCAAGAAAGCAAGCATGAAACCGAAACCTGCTTTGTCGCTTCCCTCGCCGGGTTTCATTTCGAGCGAACAAATGAAGAGGCTCAATATCAATTTCGCCTTGAAAGTTTCGACCGGATCTTTAACCGCTTTTGCTTCAGAAACCGTGTCGGAGACGGCAACCGGTTGCTTGTTGTTTATTTTTGCTTTTCCCGACTCTACGATTCTCAGATAGAGGGTGAAAAGGCGTCGGTGAAAAGGAGTTTCTTTCATCGCCAAAATTGAGGCAAAGTCCTTTTTGAGCGCGACGAATTCAGTTTCGCTTAGAACCGCGCCGCTGAATACGGTTGCGGGAAAACTCGCGGATTTTGATTTGGAGTAGATTTGTCGGCCTTGATTTTCATCGGTCATGATTTCCACCTTTTTTGCGATCGTCATAAAAAAATGGTGACGAATTTCGTTAGATTCTATATTAAACTTGTTTTCGATGCTACGATTTGTATATTATTTCTCTGAATTCAATACTCAATAGAGTAATATTTTACAGGAGGAAATACTTTACATTAATCTTTTGTTGAGTGTATTTTAAATAAATTGGTCGTTAAGGCCTTGTCGGCAAACAAGTGTAACGAATTTCTGGGATTTCCGGCCATAAGAGCCTGTAAGAAAACAACCAGACGGTCCGGTTATTTTCTAACAGGCTCAAGAAAGGATAACCTGATTTGAAACCGCAACAAGTTATTATTCTTTCACGCGATCCGATATATTCGGTTTTCCTTGAAATGACGGTCAGGGAATTCGGGTTTAAACCAAAATTAACTGCGGTCATGGACCGCGTGGAACAACTTTCCAGCGTTTGCGCTACCTGCGCTTGGTTCATTGATCTTGACAACAGTTCACTTTCCGTCGAAGATGTTTCCTTTAAAGCGCGGCAAAAAGCTCCCGATGCGAAAGTGGTTTTTCTCAGTTCGGCATTTACGCAGGATCTTGCCGTCAGTTGTCTCAAACAAAGAGCTTTGGCGTTGTTGGTGAAACCGATTGTTGTACATCGCCTCATACAGACTCTCAATTTGCTCAGACAGGAATTCGAGCTGATCGAAAGAGAAGATGTTATCGCTCAACATGCAGAGAGGGATAACCCGCCTTCGAAAGCACCGCCATCTTCGAAGCCTGAGCCGTCTTCGAAGACCACGCCGCAGATTTCTTATGAAGACCACCCATACTTGCGAAGAGTAAAACTTACCTGTCCGGTTTGCTGGAAAGTGTTTGAAACGCTTAGATTTAAAATGTGGACGGTTCCCGTCAGTGATACGGATACCGACTTTTGCCCGATCTGCCCAGATAAAGTTCATCCGGAGCTGTATACCGTAAGCGCTTGTCCCTCCTGTTATTTCGCCCATTATGTCGGGAAATACGGACAAATAAAAGTCTCCGAAGAGATTCGGCGGGCATTTGTCCATTCCACCTTGTTGGATCAGCGAATACAAATTACCGCCAATCTGAACTTTCTAGGAGAACGGAGTCTTCTTCACGGAATAAAAAGTTTTGAGCTTGCCGCCGTCGGGTGTCAAAGCTTAAAACTGCGGGGTTACGTTAAACTCGCCGGTGAATTTTATCTGAAATGCTCTTGGTTGTGCAGACGCCTTGGTCATTCCCTGAATGAGCAAGCCGCGCAGGAGAAGGCGCTGGAGTGTTTTGAAAAAACCTACGAGCCCTACCTTTCCGAAGACGGAAAATTTCCCGCCTTGTCTCGAATCAGGCAGAAATTGGATGCCTGGTCGGAACTCATGTCTGAAAGAGGAATCGTGGTAACGGGATTTCTTGCCGGAGAATTGTCAAGAAGACTCGGTTTGTACAAGAAGGCTTGGCGATATTTCGACGAGGTCATGAATCTGCCTTTTCTTCACCAATATTCGTCGCTTATGAGTCATCTTCACCATACGATTCGACTATTCAAGGAAACTTGTGAGAAGCAAGAAAAAACCCCGCATGAAGGCGGGGCTTCCTGATTCCTGACTCCTTGGCGGACTTCTTATTCTTCCTCGACTTCTTCGGCTTTTCCGTATTCCTTAACGATTGAATCCGTAACATTTGCCGGAACTTCCTCGTAATGAGCGAATTTCATAGTGAAATCGGCGCGCGATTGCGTCATCGATTTTAGATCGGTGGCATATTTGTACATCTCAGCGAGAGGGACATTGGCTTTTACGACTTGCGTATCACCCGCCGGTTCCATGCCAAGAATTCGACCGCGCCGGGAATTCAGATCTCCGATTATGCTTCCCATGTAGGCTTCGGGAACCATGACCGCAACTTCATAAATGGGTTCCAATAGAACCGGTTTTGCCTCGACGATGCCTTTCTTGAAAGCCAGCGTTGCGGCCAATTTGAAGGCAAGTTCCGAAGAGTCGACATCGTGTGAGGAACCGAAATCGAGAGTCGCTCTGAAGCCTATTGTCGGAAATTTGGCGACAACACCACGTTTTCGGGCTTCTTGAAGACCTTTTTCAACAGCCGGAATGAAATTTCTGGGAACGACACCGCCGACGACGGCATCAACGAATTCAAATTCTTGCCCGGGCAAGGGCTCAAAAGCTATCCAGACATCACCATACTGGCCTCTGCCGCCGGTTTGTTTCTTATGCTTTCCTTGAACCCTGGATTTTCCTTTTATGGTTTCACGATATGGGATTCGCGGTTTGCTGATGTCCACGTCGACGTTCCATCTGCCTTTTAGTCGGCTGATGGCCACGTCGATATGAGTGTCTCCGAGACCCGACAATAATCCTTGGCCGAGCTCAGCGTCATATTCAAATTTTAATACTCCGTCATCATTGCACAGCGTGTTGAGTCCGGTGCTCATTTTTTCCTGATCCTGCTTGGTTCGCGGATTAACAGCATAAGTCAACTTCGGATCGGGAAGAGCCGGAACGATAAACTGCATCGGTTTTCCCTTTTCGCAAAGACTGTCGCCGCGTCCGGTGACTTTAGGTTTTACCAATACACCGATATCACCGGCGATAAGCGCATCAACTTCAATTTTTGTTTTTCCTCGAAGAGTAGATGTCGCGCTAAATCTTTCGGTGTTGTCTTTATTCGGATTGAAATATTCAACTCCGGATGTGAACTTTCCGCTTACTACGCGGATGAAAATCATATCACCGGCTTGTTCATTTATCTTCTTGAAGATGAAACTTGCCATTGGTCCGTCGGTTTTGGGTTCCACCTTGATCTTGTTTTCCGTTCCGGGGATGGATGCTTCCAGTGCGCCTCGGTCGATAGGCGAGGGCATACAATTTATGCAAAGATCAAGCAAGAGATCGGTGCCGATGTTTTTCATGGCCATTCCACAAATCATAGGTTTGATCTTATTCTGAGCTAGGCCGATTTTCAGCGCACCCCGAAGTTCGGGAACGGTTATGGTTTCCCCTTCAAAAAATTTATTTATCAAATTATCATCGCATTCGACAATCGATTCGATCATGGAGTCGTGATATTTGCCGGCGAATTCCTTCATGTCGGCGGGAATTTCTTTCACTTCCACTTTCTTCCCCGTATCGTCGGTATAGGCATAAGCTTTCATTTCAATCAAATCGATGATTCCCTTAAGGTTGTTTGCCGTACCCCAGGGGATTTGAATCGGAGTGATTTTCGAATCAAAAGCTTTAAGTTCGTCAATAATCTTGGCGATATTAAGGTTTTCTTTGTCAAGTTTGCTCAAATAAACGATTCGCGGAATATTGAAGTTGTTCAAAATTTTCCAGTTCTTTTCCGTGCCTACTTCGATTCCTGAGCTGGCGTTTACAAGCACGACAGCGGCGTCAACGGCAAGCACGGTTTTGTGAACTTCGCCGAGAAAGTCATCAAAACCAGGTGTGTCCAGAATATTTATTTTGTGGTCTTTCCATTCCAAACACGCGAGTGAAGTACCCACCGTTGTTTTTCGTTTTAATTCTTCGGGGTCGTAGTTCATCACCGACGTGCCGTCATCGACTTTTCCTATTCGGGAATTACCCCCGGTGTGAAAAAGCATGGCTTCGGTCAAGGATGTTTTGCCGGCTCCTCCATGGGAAAAAAAGCCGATGTTGCGGATATTTTCGGTGTTATAGAGCTTCATGTTCATCTCCTCGGTATTTCTGAAAAGCCGCGGAAGTCGCGCGGTATTCTAGTATTTATACAGGATAATTGCCGTAAATGCAACGGAAATCCAGGGCAAATGCATTTATTTAAGCAATAATGAGTTTCAGCTCATCGTAAGGTGTTGACCATCAGCGAACGAAGCAGTTTCCACAAGCGACTTTTCATGTACTTTTTCATGTACTGAAAAAAAGCGAAAGTCAACATATCCGGTCATTACAACAAAGATACGAGCTTGGGCGACAAACCATTTTATACATAAATGTATGGACAGCCCGAAGATCTCATGATAGTCTGATAATCCAATTCATGGTTGATTCATCACTTCATCTGGACAAATTAAAACAGCTTCAGGCGATTTTAAACGGTGTTTTGCTTGGAAAACCTGAAGTCGTTGAGATGACCCTTGTTTGTTTGCTCTCGGGGGGACATCTTTTGTTGGAAGACATGCCCGGGGTAGGAAAAACCACCCTGGCGGCGGCTTTGGCAAAAGCCATCAACGGTACTTGTTCGCGAATCCAGTTCACGGCCGACCTTCTTCCTTCGGATATTATCGGCACTAGGATTTATCGAAGAAGCGATGAGCGATTTGAATTTGTTCCCGGACCTGTTTTTGCGAATTTTGTTCTTGCCGACGAATTAAATCGATCTCCTCCCAAAACACAAAGCGCTCTTTTGCAAGCAATGAATGAAAGAATCGTTACCGTGGATCGCGAAACTCTTTCACTACCAGCTCCTTTCATGGTTATCGGAACGCAAAATCCTCGCGGATATCATGGTACATATCCTTTGCCGGAGTCACAACGCGATCGCTTTTTGATGAGACTGTCGATCGGTTATCCCGATTATGATACGGAAATAAAAATACTGGGAGAGCATCGCGAAACCGATCCAGTGTCCCGAATTGAACCGGTAACCTCCGCCGGTGAGATTTTTGAAATGCAAAAGCAAATACGCCTTATCGACATTCCGGATGCCGGTCTTGCGTATTTAAGTCGATTAGCCGATGCCTCCAGACGCAATGAAGAACTTGCCATTCCCATTAGTCCTCGCGGCAGTCTCGCTCTTATGAGAGCAGGGCAGGCGCTGGCGTTCATTCGTGCAAAAAAATGGGTCGACATAGATGCTATAAAATTTCTAGCACCCAGTGTTCTCGCTCACCGGATGTCGTTTCGCTCGATGAACTCGATGGGCGGGGGGGAAGGTGCTTCCGTCGCTTGGGTTCAACGAGAGTTGCTTCAGCGCGTCGATGTTGAGTGATATCCAACACTAATTTTAAGCTTACGACCACAGGCAAGATTATCGCTTTTTTAGGCATATTTCTTGTCTTAGCCGCGAACAATACCGGCAATAATCTCTTGTATCTGCTTGCCGCCGGAAGTCTTGCGATGATTGTCGCGGCACTCATCACGGCATATTTCAACATCACCGGCTTAAATTTCCGCTGGGAAGGTCCTTTCGAGTGTTTCGCCGGCGAAGAATTGCACATGACTATACAGGTTGCCGAAAAACATCACCGATACAGATTTGATCTCGCGATTTCATGCGATTTTCACGGATTGTTGAGGCCCGAGGAGACTACCTTGTTTGATGTTTATCGGATAAAGAAAAAAAGAGGGTGTTGCAAAATATCCGATGTCTCCTTGACCTCGCTGTATCCGTTGGGAATTTTTCAAATTTCGACGCATATGGAAGCCTGCGAAGTCTGGGTTTTTCCCCAGCCTCTACCTTCATCCCTGAGCGATAGTGTCGAAGGAATCGGTAAATTTAAGGACAGCAACATCGATTTTTCCGGGGACTTCTGGATGCAACGGCCGTATATTCTTCCCGAGGACGCGAAGCATATCAATTGGCTGGTTTCGGCGCGTTCCGAGGGCGAATGGGTGACGGTTAATTCTTCTCCACGTTCGGAACCTCTTAAAATTTGGATTGATACGCAAGTGCTTTCTGATGCAACGATAGAAATGTTTTTGCGGCAAACGACCGACTTATTGTTGCGTGCGCATGAAAGTCATACAA
>Ga0209749_1000791_pt1 | contig 36439 bp, 26 predicted proteins | sample EPASupsiteSAE347_FD_187267 | JGI IMG/M metagenome (GOLD analysis project Ga0209749, IMG submission 187267) | Bioremediated contaminated groundwater from EPA Superfund site, New Mexico - Sample SAE3-47 (SPAdes) (version 2) | ecosystem: Environmental > Aquatic > Deep subsurface > Groundwater >...
AAGCGTCTATAACGTCGTCTGTGGCAATACAGGCCCAGATTTTAGCAGGGCTTGGCTCTCCAGCTGTGGGAACTAATGATGTCATTTATATCAACACGAGTAATGGAACCGTCTATGCGATTACCACCGCCGGTATAATAACCGAGCTTTTTAAAACTACACCGCTGGTTCGCTGGTCTTCCATCGCGCTTGGCAATGAAAACCAACTTATTTTCAGCCAGGATTCGAAGCTTTATTCGGTCGGAGCGAATGGGGAGAGACGGTGGACTAATTCTCTGGCAGGCAACAATTACTCATCGCCGGCAATCAGTTCAAATGGAATTATTTATGCCGGCGATTCCGATTCCCCTGCGAAACTTTATGCCATTTGTTCCGACGGCTCAATAAGCAATACCTGGACAATGGCCAGCGCTATGTATTCCTCTCCGGCGTTGGATACAAATGGCACGATCTATACGGCAAGCGGCAGCAAACTCTATGCCTTCAGCCCGGATGGCTTAATAACGCAGACATGGTCAGCGGATGGTAATATTTTATCTTCCCCGGCCATCGGTACCAACGGATTAATTTATGTTGGCGGCGGAAGCAATCTCTATGCTTTTAACACCAACGGCACAACGGCCAAAGTATGGCATACCGGAAATCCGGTAAAATCATCGCCGGCAATTTCCGCCGATGGTTCAATTATCGTCGGTGCGGCACAGCCGGATGAGCCAGGCTTTGTTTATTCATTCAATCCTGATGGAACTACCAACTGGGTTTGCGAAACTGATTATGAGATTCATTTTCAGTCTCCATTAATTGACAGCGAAGGCACAATTTATATCAGTGATATCTGGTATGTTTACGCCATTTACGGTTCCCAGCCGCCGGCGGAGAGCGCCTGGCCGATGTTCCGGCATGATGCTCTGCGCACCGGCAATCAGGGCCTGAATGTCGCTTCTTTTTTGCGTCCGAGCGGGCTTGCCGCTTCAAAGTACGGAACATTTACCAATTATGTCCATGTTGGCTGGAACGCTTCTTCAAACGCCGTCAGTTATGAGCTTTGGCGTAATACCAATGATTCAACGGCCGGCGCCACTCGGATAAGACGGTTGACCCAGACCAATTATAATGATTCCTCCGTTGATGCCGGCAAAATTTATTACTACTGGGTCAAGGTTAAAACCCCCGTTGCCTTGAGCGTCTTCAGCGATTCCGATTCGGGCGGTGTTCCTCCTGAGCCGCCGGAAAACGTTACGGCAACAAAAGGCGTCCCGACCAATTATATCCAGGTAACCTGGCAGGCATCAAGTAATGCCACGGTTTATCATATCTATCGCAATCGCGATAATACGAATACGCCCGCTTATCTTGCGTCAACTGCGGGAACCAATTATTCTGATTATAGCGTTGAGCCTAGTTTCCGTTATTATTATTGGGTCAAGGCAAGCAATACTGTGGCGGGCGGGAGCGGATTGAGTTCCAACGATTATGGCGGAATACCCTGCTGGCCGCCATCCGGATTATCCGCCAGTCAGGGAGCTTATGTTCGTTCGGTGGCTTTGAGCTGGAATTCTTCCACTGGCGCGAGTTCTTATGTTGTCTATCGTAATACTGAAAACGATTCCAGCGCAGCAGGAATTATTGCTTACACATCCGCTTTGGGGACGAACGACTACGCCGGCACTCCGTTACGCCGGTACTATTACTGGATACGGACGACCAATGAGTTCGGGTTAAGCGGATTCGGCGGACCATCCATGGGCTGGAGTCTGCTGGCGCCTCCTGTATCAGTCTCGGCCAGCGCCGGCGCCTATTCCAACATGATCCGGGTTTCATGGATTGCCGGTTCAACCGACGCCACCGCGCATGTCATCTTCCGCAGTGAAAGTTCCGATCCCGCCACAGCCATCCGGCAGTCGGAGGTGGTTTATTTTAGCTCAACCGCCACGAATTATGACGATACCGCCATTACCCGCGGTCCTGCCTATTATTATTGGGTGGCGGCAAAAAATAATTACGGTACCAGCGCTTGGACCGCGGCAAATTCACCGGGCGGCACTGCGCCGGCAACGCCGTCTGATCTGAACGCCAGCGACGGAACATACAGCAACATGGTAAAAGTTGCCTGGAATCCTTCCCCGGGCGCGACAACTTACACGGTCTACCGCGGCGAAACTTTTGACTCTTCCTCTGCCGCCCTGCTGGGGTCATCTTCCTCCAATTATTATGAAGATACGAGCGCGCTCCATGGAGTTATTTATTATTACTGGGTCAAGGCCGGCAATAATTACGGGATCAGTTCTCTGAGCACATTCAATTCAGGCTGGCGTGGAATGGTCCCGCCCGATAACGTAACCGCCGGCAACGGCAGTTCAACGAGCGAGGTGAGCGTAACCTGGAGCGCGGCGCCGGACGCGAGTGTTTATGAGCTCTGGCGGGGAATGAGCGATGATTCGTCCTCTGCGAGCAGGCTGGCTAATAATATTGCCGCGATTTATTATAGCGACCTGTCCGCGACCCCCGGTACGGCCTATTATTATTGGGTCAAATCAAAACGCGGAAATTATACAAGCGCTTTCAGCGGTAGCGACCGCGGGTATCGGTCGGTCGGCCTGCTGGATATAGCCGTTTCGGATTTTGTCTTTGTGCCCACTCTCTTCGGGCCGCTTGCGCATCCTTCGGCCGTTTCCTTCAAGATTTCCAACTTAAGCGCCCTTGACATGGTTGAGCCGAATAACACGGTGCAATATGATCTTTACCTCTCGCAAAACGCGGTTTTTGGCGGAGATGATTATTGGATCGGCGGTTCAAATACGGCCCTGCCGTTGAATGCCGGCGCATCAACGCGCGTTGTCTGTCCGGCAAGCGTCAAATCGGCGATCACCATCCCGTCCGGCATTGCCGGCGATTATTACGTGTTTGTTTTTGTCAATCATTGCCTGCCGTCCGGCTGGTTTGACCCGAATTTGGCGAACAATGCGGCCGTCCGTCTCGGAAACTCAATTGCAATCGCGTCGGCGACTGCCATCCAGCCGATATGGAATGATTATGACGGCGACGGCAAAACCGATTTTGCGGTCTACCAGTCCTCCACCGGCACATGGCGGTTCTGGCTTTCAACAACCAGTTATGCGCAAATAGATTTGGCCGGTCTCGGTGGGGTGGGGTACAGCGTCGTTCCCCGCGATTATGATGGCGATGGCATGTTTGACCTCGCGGTTTATCAGCCCGCCACAGGCGGATGGCGGGTCTGTCTTTCCTCTTCCGGTTACCAGACAGTCGTAGTTGCTGGTTGGGGCGGAGCGGGGCAGTATGCTGTTCAAGCCGATTATGATGGCGATGGCCGCGCCGATCCGGCTATCTATCAGTCCTCTAATGGCAAATGGCGCGTGTGGCTATCTGGTTCAGGTTATATGGAAGTGAATGTCTATGGATTGGGAGGCACGGGCTGGCAGTCTGTTCCGGCTGATTATGATGGCGACGGAAAAACCGACCCGGCTGTTTATCAGGCCGGCACATGGCAGATAATGTTGTCCGGGAGTGGATATGCGTTGACCCAGGTTCTCCTTCCGTCTTCAGCGTACAGTCTGGCCGTTCCGGGCGATTATGACGGCGATGGCAGGGTTGACCCCGCCGTTTATTATTCATCCGGCGGCGGGTGGCGGTTCTGGCTTTCAAGCATTGCATATAACGAAATAAGTGTTGCCGGATGGGGCGGGACGGGACAGACCGCCGTACCGGGCGATTATGACGGCGATGGACGGGTGGATGCGGCCGTCTATTGGGAGACCATGGGCATCTGGCGGCTCTGGCTCTCAAGCTGCGGGTATTCTGAAACAGACGTTCTTAAAGCCGGCGGCGAAGGTTTTCATGCAATTACGCCGGGAGAATGAGAAGATAGAGATCAGAGATCGGAGGTCAGAGATCAGCGTCTGAATACTGACCTCTGACTTCTGACATCTCGGGAATAATCTTTTGAGGAAACAAAATAGAATGTTACGATTTAATAACGGAGAAGCTAATAAGTGTTTTCCACGCGCCTTTACCCTCGTGGAACTCATGGTGGTCCTGGCCGTGATCGCCCTTTTGGTTATGATTCTGCTCCCGAATCTCCAGCGCGCCCGCGAGCGGGCGCGGTCAACCTCCTGCCAGAACAACCTGCGCCAATATGGCATTGCCTTGGGCCGCTATATGAGCGACAAGAAAGGTTATTTCATTTATCCTGGAGACGGTTCTGGTGGCGCGATATCTGATGCTAAAGGGGTGGATATATCTACCTATGAGGCCGGGATTGGAGCGGCATCCGCCGGGGTCTCTCTTTCTCAGGCTGAATACTGGTGGACTTTCATCAGCGGTTACCTGCCGCAAATCATGGCGACTAATTATGCATATTTGATTGGCAGTGTGCAATCCGTAAGGATATGCCCTTCGGTTCAGCAGGAATTGAGGAGCGGTAATTATTTTGATCCGAAATCGTCTAAATTCAAGGGTTTTAGCAGACAGACTGTGCGGAACGAAGATTGCGATGTTGCCGATTTTGAGGAATTGTGGGGTACTGGATACGATGCGAGTGATAATCTTATTCTGGCAAGTTGTTTTACGACTTATGCCATAAATAATTATCCGGGCGTTTATAGGTCGGACCGGACAAATATTTCAGGCAATACCGTCGCCTTTATTGACTGGAATGCAAGAGAAGGCTGGCAGGCCGTATATTATTCCGAAGCGACTCTTTATCGCGCTTCAAACACATGGCAGTTCACCAGTCCGGATGGAAAAATTGTCCAGGGCACCCAAAAATGGACCACGAATTGGTGTCTTACGGAAGTGGGGTTTCATCACAAGGATGGGACCAATATTTTAGCCAATTACGTGGCCATGGACGGCCACGTGGGTTCGGTCAGTTCCAATGAGATTACTTTGGATTATTTCAAGGCGACGGGACCGTGATAAAAGAGAGACACATAGGCAGAAGCGGGAAGACAAGAAATGGAGAAAAACAAATGAAAAAAATATTTTATTCCCCTACAGGCAGATCCGCCTCAGGCGGAAAACCTTCTGCCTTCTGCCTTCTGCCTTCTGCCTTTACTTTAATCGAGCTCCTGGTTGTCATGGTGGTCATTACCATCATGGCCGGCATCACCATCCCTATTTCAAGATATGTTACAACTCGTTCCCGGCTGGCCAATCAGCGGATTGATCTGGAAAAGATAAGAAGCGCGCTTGAGGATTATCGCGCCGCCTACGGCGAATATCCGATCACGCCAACAAATGAAGGCGCCGCCCGCCATTATTTTTATATTGATTATAACACCAAGGGCTGTGAGGACTATTTCAATCCTTCCAATAGTTCCTTTACAAACATTGACCTGACCGTCACTAACGTTGAATGGATGCAAACCGATAAAGGTTATTTGCGCGGAATTGATTATTCCCTGACTTATCCGCTCATGCTCAGACAACGCGCCGATGGTGCGCGCCCATTCATGGAATTTAAGGATGCTACCGTGGCATTTCTTGTTTATAAGGCGCCTGGGGCGGGAGATATCTTTCAGGTTACGCGAAGACGAAGATTGGGCGGCTCGGTTGATGAAGTAACAAAACAGGGTGTCTATGCCAAGCCGGTTAACCGTCCGAAAGCCGTTGATCCGGTATCGCAGAAGCAGTGGAAATATACGTCCGTTGACGGGGTAACATATACGCTCACAGTTCATACGAATGAATCGGGATTTTAAAGAAATGCAGGATGAAGAATGTAGAAACATTTCAACGTCACGAATTGGAGGCAAAGTTGCGAAATCATGTAAATGAAGGCTTGTGCGACATAGCCATAAGGAGTAAAGATAAAATGAACCAAGTATTTCATAAACCTTCCGCCTTCTTCCTTCCGCCTTCTGCCTCTCCCCGCGGCTTCACCCTCATTGAACTCCTGGTCGTCATTTCCATCATTGCTATCCTGGCCGGGATGGTAATGCCGACTTTCTATTACGCCAAGAAACGGGCCAAGGAGTCCAAAGCGCGCGTCGCGGTCAAGGCCTTGGAAACCGCCTTCAAGGCCTACCTTGATACCTACAAGGTCTGGCCGGGCGGTATTGTGGAGGGCACTGCTTATGAAATCAAGGATGATGGTAATCCTGTCAAGTTCTTCTCAATCTTGCGAGGCAATGACGCTGATTGGAACCAGCAGGGAATAGCATTCTTTGAGTTTGAAAGCACGACCAATTATCCGGTAACGTATCAGAATACTGCGTTGGATCCATGGTCTAATCCTTCCGACTCTTCCTCGTTTAAAGCCTATCGCGTTATGTTTGACAAGGATTATGACAACAAAGTCACTATCGGCGGCCAGGAGGTCTATCGCCCTGTTGTGGTCTGGTCGGTTGGAGAAGACCGGAATGATGATTCCGGCGGAGGGGACGACGTCGCCAGTTGGAAGTAAGAAGAAAGGTGGAATTGAGAAGGTAGAATGCAGAATGGAGAGACAAAAAATGAAAAAATCAGTTCATAAACCTTCTGCCTTCTGCCTTCTGCCTTCTGCCTCTCCTCGTCCCTCTGTGCCTTCTTTCACTCTTGTCGAGCTCATGCTCGTCATGGGCGTGATTGTCATCCTGGTGGCGATGCTTTTCCCGGTGGTTATCGGCATGAAAAATAACGCGCGCAAAAAGCAGGCTTTAACCGAGGCCCATGCCATAGTCCTTGCCTTGAAAGCTTTTCGAATGGAATATGACAAATGGCCTAGGCAGATACAAGCCGAGCGGGATATAACCTATTTCACCAACAATCATGAAGTGATCTTGCCTTTGATCGGCCGGGACCCGCGCGAGAATCCGCGCGGGAAGGTTTTTCTGACCATTCAGGCGACCAATCAGACCGACAGCGTCACCAATTTTACAGATCCCTGGGGCGTGCCGTATATCATCTGCATCAATGAGAATATGGACACAAACTGCCTGATTGATTTTACCAATGTTCCCTATGCCAACAATTTTGTCAGTCCGCCGACTCCTTATTCTTATTCCGCCACCAATTATTCGGTGGCCAATATGGAGGTTGCCGTGGCCTCGTTTGCGGGGAATACCAACGCCAATCAGAAATCTTTTGAGAAGTATGGGATTGAGACCTGGAGTGAACCGCACTAAGAAAGGCAGAATTAAGAATGCAGAATGCAGAAACGCAATCCAAAAATATTTGTAGAATGACAAAATTATGTCATCCCCCTTCTGTCTTCTGCCTTCTGCCTTCTGCCTCTCCCCGCGGCTTCACCCTCATCGAGCTCCTGGTCGTGATTGTCCTGATGGCGATCATCATCGCCATTTCCGTCCCGGCCTTCGTCGGCATGGGGCGCGGGTCGGGGATGCGCGGGGCGGTGCGTTCCGTCCATTCCACGCTCTCGCTCCTGCGCCAATGGGCCATCACCCACCGCGAACAGGTTACGTTTGTTTATTTTGAAGGCGTTGCCCCTACATCCTCTTATTATTACGCCACCAACGAATTTGGAGTTGCGCTTATCAGCACCAATTATAATGATAAATATAACGGTTCCCCGACACTGCCGCTGGAGGTGATGTTTGATGGCGACGGCGCCATTACTTTTAAAACTGACGGAGGACTGGCCTCTGGCGCCGCATCAACAAATATTTATATTTGGGACAGGAAATTTAAAGATTCGGGCGATACAACAAAAAGAAAAACGATTTCAATCAACGGTCTGACCGGAGGAATCAGGGTGGAGTAGGGTAAGAAATGCAGAATGAAGATGCCACGGGCATCCGCCCGCGGCGGGAAAGGATTTACCACGGAGACACGGAAGCACGGAGCAGAGATTGCTTGAAATCCGGTTTTGTGTTCGACAAAACCGGATTTCAAGCAACGGCTTGTCATTGGAGAATGAAGGGAGATGGTTGCACTAATCAAATCTCCTGCTTTCTCCAAAATACAACCGGGTTTGTCAAATTTGGGAGAAGCGAAACGCTAATCTCAAATTTGACAAGCCCTCCTCTTGTTTTTCTTCCGTGTCTCGGTGTCTCCGTGGTTATTCTTTTTTAATTTGGGTTTCGGGCATAAGCCCGCCTTGGTATAAGAAATGCAGAATGTAGAATGAAAAATTAAAATTCCTGATTCTGACTGTTGACTCCTGATTAGCAAAATGAAAATTTTAATACTACTGCTAGCCGGAATTGCCTGTCTCTGGTTCTTCGGGAAGGCCCAGCCGATCGTCGTTATTGACCATGCCGTCACGGATAACCGCCTGGTATCCTGCTCCAAATGCGGCGGAACCGGCTCGGTGGAAGTCCAGGCAACCTGCCCGAAATGCAATGGGACCGGCAAAGGTGAATGGCATTTCAAATCAAAGGATAAAAAAACGTCGTTTGAATCAAAACCGGCATGTTTAAGTTGTCGGGGGGCCGGCAAGACTTTCCAGCGTGAAAAATGTCCGCAATGCCAGGGGGCCGGGCGTGCGGCGGTTTCCGAATCGCAAAAAACAAGAACCGTCAGGGCGGATTTGTCATTATGGGAAAAAATCCTTGCCTGGTGCCTGATTAAGCCGGATAAAAACTGCCGTCCGCAGAGAAAATTGGATGGCTCCTATCCCCTGATCTCAAAATACATTGAAATAATGGCAAGCCCGGCGTACAATATCCGGGTTATTGAATGGGGTTCCGCCCGTCTTGAAGCCGGGGAATGGATTGTCAAGGCCGTGATTGAATTCAAGGATAAAAACGGACAATGGGTGCAACAGTGCCGGGAATTTATTGTCCAAAATCGGGAAGTGAAGAGCACGAGAGTCAGAGGTCAGGGATCAGAGGTCAGCAGGCAGGAGTGAAATGTAAGAATGCGGTTTTGTTTTGAACCTTGTTAACCATGGGCTGATCTGTCCATGGCGGAAACCGTGAGTCATAAACCATGAAGCATTTGAGGTGATTTCAAAACTAGCTCCGAAGCCCACCCCGCCCGTTGGGCACGCCTCCCAAGGAGTGGAACTTACGGCTTCGGCAGCAACAGGTTATGATCCCCTCCGCTGGAGGGGTGGCGTAAGCCGGGGTGGGGCTGAAACGAGTTTTGAAACTGGCTCATTTGGCATCCATTAAAATATTAGGTCGGCGGAAAAACCGGGGAGCTTGGACTGAAGCGGATCGTCTGATGTAAACGGTCGTTTGTTTGAGAGGGAACAGACCGTTTATACCAAAAAGTGTTCGCCGGTTTAGATCATTCAAGGAAGCGAATCAATGGGAAATTCAAATGATGGCGCGGCAAGAAGAAATGCGGAAAGAAGAATGAAAAAAAATCATAAACCCTCTGCCTTTTGCCTTCTGCCTTCTGCCTTTTCTGCCGGCTTCAGCCTGGTTGAAATCACCCTCGCGCTCCTGGTCATCGGCGTCGGCATGCTGGCCATCCTCAGCATGTTTCCCTCGGGGCTGGACCAGAATGCCCGTTCAATCAGCGACACCCATGCCGCCCTTTTTGCCGAAGAGGTTTTCAGCGCCCTGAGGGTCAATGCCGAGACGAACTGGGATGGGATCGGCGACACTACTACCGATCTTCCCGTCTCCGCCTTGGATAACTGGTATGCCCCTAATGATCTCGATGTGTTGCTCAACAATGAGATTAAGACAAATACCTATCGTCATCTCGACAATACGAACATGGTTGATCATGCCTTCCGTTACCGCATAACCCTGACGACCACCGGCCTGATTAAGGAGGCCACCTTGCGTTTCTGGCCGGGCGAATACGGGACCGCGAGCAATCCGGCGATGTTTTATTCGGAATTTTATCAGATGAATCGCTAAGAAAGGCGCAAAGGAAAGAAGAAAAATGAAAAAAGCATGTCATAAAACTTCTGCCTTCTGCCTTCTGCCTTCTGCCTTTTCTTTAATTGAAGTCCTTGTGTCCATGGCGGTCATGGTCGTGATCATTGTCCTGGTCACCAATATGTTCCGCGACGCCTCCGAGGCCTGGGATATCGGCACCCAGCGCGCCGACATGAACACCTCCGCCCGCGCCGCGATTGAATATATTTCCCGCGAACTTTCTTGCGCCGTGGCCGGGTCTGTGCCGGCTTCTACCGGCGGCGTGGCGGTTGTGAAACATTTTATGCTGGGGAGCGGGGCGGACTACAATGTAACTAATTTAAGTTTCACTGCTTTGTCGAGTGAAAATCATGCCTTGCGCGGGGTCAGATTCGGATATGACCCCGCTGACGGTATTATTGTAACAACGAATGAGACCGCCAATTTCAAACCATATGATCCGGCTTGGAATTCAAGTTGGGGGCGCTGTCTACTGATCACCAATGTTTGGAGTTTTAAGGTTAATGTCTGTTCAAATGAAAGCCAGATGGCCGCGGGTGCAATCGGATGGAATTACGACTCCTCCGACAATTCAAATTTACTCCCCGCCTGCGTTGATATTACAATTGAAATGCTCGGCGAACGCGACATGGCGCGGGCGTTGAGCTTAAGTGGCGCTGCACAGGAAGGCTACGTCATGACCAATTCGCGGGTTTATACGACGAGAGTGTGTTTCCCGAATAGGGGAGGGGGCGGGAAATGAAGAATGAAAAATGCAGAATGAAGAAACGGGAGAAAGACGCCTTTCTTCAATAAAATGCTTGACGCCGGTATAACTACGGTAATACTATGATGGCATGAAAACAGCTATTTCAATACCAGATAATATATTCAAGACGGCGGAACGATTTGCCCGTGAGCGGCAGTTGAGCCGAAGCGCCCTGTTCACCGAGGCGGTTGAGGAATTCCTTATGCATCATCGTCACGAAGGCGTAACAGAAGAGTTGAACCGCGTGTATGCGGGACAGGATTCAGGCGTTGAACCGATTTTGGCCCGGCTTCAGGCCATCACGTTTAGTAAGGAAAAATGGTGATACGGAAAGGCGATATCTGGTGGGCAGACCTTCCCGAACCGGAGGGATCGGGACCAGGTTACCGTCGCCCCGTGCTTGTTGTGCAGGCGGACGACTTTAACCGGAGCAGGATCAGCACTGTCGTTGTGGCTGTTCTCACTTCTAATTTGGCGCTGGCCGCGGCGCCCGGCAATGTTCTTGTCAAAGCCGGACGTTCCGGTCTTCCGAAGGATTCGGTCGTCAATGTGTCGCAATTGATCACGCTTGACAAGCGGTTTTTAACGGAACGGGTGAAAGCATTGGACCAGCAAACGCTCTTGGAGGTGGATAATGGGGTTCGCCTCGTGCTGGATGTATAGGACCGTACGGAAGGCCTGATTTAAAGTATAGGAATTTTAAAATTGGTAGGGCGAGGCGTCCCTGCCGAGCCGTCTGGATTCTCGATATGTAACCACGTATTAAACCATGCCCGAAGTTCTTAAATCACAACTATATGTTTAAGCCTTGTAAAGAAACTAAAAACAATTCCGGCGTCGCCCTCATCATGGTGCTCGGCCTGCTGACGGTCATGGTCCTGCTGGCGGTAACCTTTGCCATCTCCATGCGCACCGAGCGGCTCGCCGCCGGCAATTACGCCGATACTGTCCGCGCCCGGGAGCTTGTGCGGGTGGGACTTGCGCGGGCGATGAACCAGTTGGCCGCCGAACTTGGGTCGAATGGGTTGTATAGTCAGCCCGTTGGGGTTGGAAAAGTATATCCGAACTGGAGCGTGACGAATTCATATACAAACAGCAACGGCGATCCCAGGGCGCGTTGGAATTACACGAATGCATTGATTCAGAAGTCGGCCACCAATTATGTTCCGCGTGTTTTGTGGGCCGAAGCGACGAATGTGGATAGTTCAATATATTTGAATCCTTCAAATCACTGGTTGCCGGTGGAAAGTCTGATTTATACGAACAGCGGGATTAATCTTGTGGAATCCAACCTCATGGGCCGGGTTGCATACGTGATTCTCAATTGTTCCGGACTGCTGGATGCCAATTATGTGGGGGGAAGTCCGCGCACGAACGGAACAATCCCGAACGAAATTGCAATCGGTAATCTGGATGAAATTGGCATCAATTCGAATGATTTTATCAGCGCCAGGGCAAGCGATGTGCGTTATGAAACTCTGGCGCAGTTGAACTCTTCCATGACCAATTTCGGCAAACAGGCGACCAATTTATTTGTCTATTCCCGGGCATTGCCCGGGTATTGGTCTACGAATTTGAGTTGTGTTGCTACGCAGGTCAATCTGTCAGGAGGGCGTGCGGAACTAGAATCCCGACAGTCAGAGATATTTAATGCACTTGCTAACGCGGGATTTTCGAATCAAGAACTCAGCGTGATTTTTAATAATTTACTTGATTATGTTGATCTGGATTCTAAGCCCGATTATTATACCACGCCGGTTGAATCCGTGCCGATGATCAACGAGGTAGTGGTCAGCAACAGTGTCATTGTGGCCGATGGTTCTACCTCTGGTAAAAAATATACAATTAATACTACTGTCTTTGTCGAATGCTGGTATCCTTTTGTCACGAATGCAAGCGGGCCTTTTGATCTGAATTCTTCGGTTACGTTTTCTGCTCCAGGCTTGTTTGCGCCGGATATTGTCTCCCCGCTACCGGTTTCTCTCGGTTCTTTTTCACCCAGAAGTTTTATTGTGAAAAGTTGTTGTAACAAGTCATATGGACCTTACGACAATATTGCGCCGGCGGTTAATCCCGTTAAGCTTATTTCTGCGGTTACACTTAACGTAAAATTAGGAGCTGACATAGTGGATCAGATAAATGTACCTATCAGTTTAACGAACGAAAATGACGGTATAAATAACAATACTTATGTTACATTTGCCTCTGCCGAATGTCTTGATCCCCGTTTTAATTTTGACCCGGATGATCCTGATCAATGGGTCAAACGGACAGGTTCCGCAGGGACACTTAACGCCACAAACGCATGCACAACAAATTATTTGTACAGTATTTCTCCAGTTAATGACGGTGACACCAATACCGAAATGTATGTCGCCAACCGGCCATTGCAGTCGGTGGCAGAATTGGGTTATCTAGTATATTCCAGCAATGCTCCTTGGCATACCATAAGGCTCTATGGCACGAACCTCCATCGCGTATTGGATGTATTCGGTCTTTCAACAAATACAAGTGATGTGTTTATGACGAATACAGTGTATCGTGGGCTGGTGAACTGCAATCCGAATGTTGCCACGGATGCCACTGCGGACGCCTTTGCCGATATGCCGGTTGATCAGTATCCGGGCGGGACGCCAACGAAATATTTGGACATGACAGAAGCGCGTTCGGTTGCCACAAATATTTTCCACGGCGGGATATGCACGAATCTTTCAGATATCGGTCGCGCCTTGACCAACTTTCCGTTTGGCAGCACGGAGTTTGAACGGGAGTCCTATTTCCGCAACAGCATGAATCTTATCAATCTTCGCCAGAACGTGTTCACGATTATCATAGAGGCGCAGGCGGCCTCCAATGGCAACATTCCGAAGAATCCGGCCAGACAGCGCGCGGTGGCGATTGTCTGGCGCGACCCTTACACTGGCGAAATGTTTATCAGGCATATCAAGTGGCTGGGGGACTAGAAGATAGAGGTCAGAGGTCAGAGGTCGGAGGTCAGAGGGCAGGCAGCCAGTAGTCAGAATGAGGGAAATGGATCGACAAAAGACGCGCTCTTTGCAATTGACTTAACATCAGGGCCATTTACAATACAGGCATGAAAAATATGGAAAAAATATTGGTTAGTTCCTCCAGCAGGTATAACGGCGGAAAATATATCGCCATTATCAGCGCGGAAGACCGTGTAAAACTATCCTTTCATAAAAATAAGACCCGGCGACATCGCGCGCCCTTATCTTCCGATAATAATTATTTTAGCGTCTATTAGCGTATTTCGCGGGCTATCTTTTTTCTATTCTTTTTTGATAAAAAGTTTGACATTGACCGCGATAAAATTAAAATGACTTTATTTTATTTCAGTCTGACTATGGACCATGAATCCGTAACAAACCTCGGAGCGTTGCCGCATGAATAAAAAACTGATGCGAAGCATATCAATCGTAACCCTTTTCGTTCTGTTCTCAATCTTCGGCTCTGCCCGCGATGCGTCCGCCCAGGCGCGTAAAGCGGGGGGGGCGGCAGGGGCCGCGATGAGCGCGCAGGCGGCCGGCAGGGATGGAATTGTCATAAGGAAGGTGGAACTCACCAAGGTCAAAACGCCGGATTACAGCATCGGCAACAACAATGAGGTGACCACAACGCCGGGTGACTGGGCCAAAGTCATGGCGCGGTTTGACACCGAAGCCGAGTGGACCGACCAGCTTGAGATGAGGTTTTATATCGTTGTCAAGAATCCCAAAACCGGCGCCTTTACTATGTTCACCGGCGCGTATGTTTATTCCGATATTCCCAAGGGGCGCAATCACCAGGCGGCCGTGTTCCTGCGTCCGCGAATCGTTGAGCGCTATGGCGTTCCTGAGCGCGCGGCGGTGGAAATGTATTCCAAAGGCGAGCTTGTTTCCGCGGGCAGTTTTCCCGAGGACACCAAGCCCTGGTGGCGGACGGCGACCGTGCGCTCGGTGGAGGGCTACGTCCTGGATCGTTCCCTGACTCCATTCGCCAATATCGCCGGCGATAATTACGAAATGCCGAAGATCAAATAAGAAAATTCACCGTCCGCTTTGCTAGAGGCGCGGAGAACGCGGAGATAAGAAAAGATTTGATTACCTCTGCGACCTCTGCGTCTCTGCGGTGAAAAATATCGTAGAAGGCGGAAAGAATGCCATTATTCGGAACAGACAGGGTATTAGCGGTTGATGTCGGCGCCAGCCAGCTTAAGATCGGCGAATTTTTATTCAGCCGCGCCGGCATGGAGCTCACCGGTATTCATCAAGTCCCGCTGGGGATTGATTTTTCCGCTGAATCCGATGCGACCCTGGCGATCGTTGATGCGCTTCAGAATACAATCAAAGAAAAAAAAATACGCCCCGCCCCGGTTGTATTGTCGGTTACCGGTCAATCGGCGTTCCTGCGCCTTGTTAAACTGCCGCCCGTAAAACGCAGCAAGATTTACCAGACCGTTCTTTACGAGGCCCAGCAAAACGTGCCTTTCCCGATGAACGATGTTGTCTGGGACTACCAGCTTATGGGCGCCGGCTCTTCCGAGGGCGAGTTGAACGTCATGCTGGTGGTTATCAAGAAGGATATTATCGAAAACCTGACCGATTGCGTGGAGGCGGTCGGGCTGGAAGTGGAGATGGTGGATGTGGCGCCGATGGCGCTTTATAACGCCGTCAGTTACAATTACGGCGATCTTGGGGAATGCACGCTGGTGATTGATATCGGAGCGCGGTCAACCAATCTTGTTTTCATGGAACCCGGCCAGTTCTGGAGTCGTAATCTTCCGCTGGTCGGGTCGGGCAATATGATCACCCAGCAGTTGATGAAGGAATTTGACCTTCCCTTCAAGGACGCCGAGGAGCTTAAATTTGCCCATGCCACCGTGGCTTTCGGCGGCGCCTACGAGGATTATTCGGACAAGGTGATTTCCAAGGTCTCCAAGACCGTCCGCGGCGTGATGACCCGTCTGCACATTGAGGTTGAACGCTCCATTAATTTTTACCGCACCCAGCAGGGCGGCCGCGCCCCGAGCCGGATTCTCCTGGCCGGCGGCGGCTCGGTTATCGCGCGCACGGACGAGTTTTTCAAGGAAAAGACAAAGGTTGAGGTGGAGTATTTGAATCCGTTTAAGAACGTGATTGTCAGCGAGGCGATCACGGAGGAGGAAATCGGACGGTGCGCCCATCTGATGGGCGAAGTGGTCGGGGTGGGGTTGCGTCATGCCCTGCCATGCCCGCTTGAAATCAATCTTATTCCGCCAAAGGTGGCCTCTGAACGCGCCTTCCGGCGCAAACAGCCTTTTCTCATCGCCGCCGCTTTCGGACTGGTATTGGTGGCGTTGCTCTGGCTTTTTTATTTTTCGGTCATGACCGGAAAATTGCATGAACAAAAAATAAAAATTTCCGAGCGCGTGAGCCAGCTGGAAATCGTTGAGGCCAAAATGCTGCCGATCGAAAAAAATCAGGCAGTGTTAAGCCAGAAGATTAATGAGCTTGCGGATGTCGCCATGCAGCGGACCCGATGGCTTGAAATTCTGTCCGGTATTCAGGCCTGCATGCCGGACGGCATGTGGCTCGTTTCATTGGCGCCGGCGAAGAAAACTCCGCCGGCCGGCGCGGCGGCTGGCCAGCCGGGCGGAAGACAGCGCCGTGGGACACAAGCGTCCGCGGCCCAGGCGGCTGATACTGGTTTTAACACGATTGCCGTCAAGGGGCTTATTTTCGCCGACAAGGCCACCGATAAATCAATCGCGCAATTTCGGGACCGGTTGCGCTCCTCGCCCCTGTTCGGTGAAGGCACGGAAATCCGCCTGGCGCCGATGCCGTCCCGCGATGATTTCGCGCGCTCTTTTGAGATGGAAATTGAGATGAAGGAGAATTCAAAAGCAGCCAGTAGTCAGTAGTTAGGATTCAGATCCCGAACTGCTGATTTCCGGCAACTGTCTTCTGACTCCTGCTTTTAAAAACATGAATCTGCTTAAAAAATATATCTGGCTGACAATCAGTATGGCGGCGGCTTTTGTCTTATTGGCCGCGGTCGGCGGCCGGCTTTTCTTCGTGTTCACAAACTATCAGAAGGAAAAACAGGAGCTGGATGCCGCCAAATCGCGCATTGAACAGTTGTACCAGCGCAAGATCTTTCCTTCAGCGGCGAATATCATCAGGGAAAAGGCAAAACAGGCCGATCTGGTGGATGAATATAACGAACTTGACGGCTGGCTCAGCGCCGGTCAGATCCAGCCGGAAGAGATGGAAGCGGCGGAATTCATGCCCTTCCTTGAAAATACTTTGCGGCGCATCAGGGATCAGCTTCAAGCCGGCCGCGTGGTGTTTCCCGACAAATATACATTCGGGTTTGAAAAATATGCGGGCGGACAACTGCCCATGCCGAAGAATATTCCGCGATTGGTCCAACAGTTGAAGATTACTGAAAATATCTGCCGGGTTCTGCCGGATTCCGCCGTCAGCGAATTGATCTCGTTTGCGCGCGACGAGTTTGAGGCCGCCTCTGGAGCGCAGGATGCTCAAGCCGGCCGCCGGGGCCAGTCCGCGCCGGCCGCCGGTCCATCGGCAAAGCCTGCTGAAGAGCTTGTTTCAACCCAGCATTTTAAGATAGCCTTCCGCGCCCGGGAGGGTTCGGCGCTTGATTTTCTAAACCGCCTGGCGCGTATGTCCATGTTCATCGTCATAACCTGGTTTGAAATAACCAATCCGCGCCAGGAAACGACCTTGTCCGGCGCGGGACCGTCCCAGCCCGTTGCCGCTGATAAATCCAAGCCCGCAGCCAAAAGCCCGGTTGACGAATTAACGCGCGAGAAACGCATTGTCCTCGGCCGGGAGGAAGTTGATGTCAAGCTGGAGTTTGATGTTTATAATTTCGGGCCGATGATCAAATGGAAATGAATGATGAAAAAGGATGAAATAATAAACCTGGTCCGCGCCAGTTACGACAAGCTTGTCTTGATCGTCGTCCTGGCGGTTATCATTGTGTCGCTTTTGATTCTCATTCTTTCCGTCGGACGGGAGAAGAAATCACTGGCCGATAATCAATGGGAGCCGCCGCTTATAAGACAGGAAAAACAGGGCGACAAATTAGCCGCGGTGGTTTGCGACGCGATTGAAACGGTCGGCGCGCCGTTTCAACTCAGCGGAACCACGCGAATGGTTGTCGCCGAATTGAGGGTAAATTGCGTCAAGTGCGGCCGCCCGATCCCGGCCAACGCCGAGACATGTCCATTCGGCAACTGCCGGGCGCAACAACCGAAAATTGTTTCCCCCGGGGCCAGGGACTCTGATTTTGACAGCCTGCCCGATGAATGGGAAAACCGTTATGGACTCAATCCTAATATTGATGATGCCGCTCAGGATGCCGACAATGACAAGTTCACAAATCTGGAAGAATTTAAGGCGGGTACGAATCCAGGAGACCCCGCCGGCCATCCGCCGCTGGTGTCAAAATTGCGGGTGCTGAAGGCCGGCCGGATTCCTTTACCCCTGATTTTTGGCGGCGCCCAGAAGTCAAAAAATGATACGCTTTTCCTGATCAAAAATAAACGCACCGGCCGGGATCTTTATCTCCATATCGGCGAAACCGTTGATGGCTACAAAATAACGGGCTATGAGCCGAAAATGGCAAAGGTGAACAAGGTCACGTTTGAAATTGAAGAGGATGTCTCGGTGTTGAAACTGAGCAAGGATGGGAAAATCCTTGAATTGACGGTCGGCGACAAGAGCGGCAAGGAAGGCGAACTGACCGCATCGCTCATTTATTTGGTTGACAACGCCAAAATGTTGGTTAAAAAAGACGACATTATATCGCTTAAAAATAATAAGTATAAAGTTGTTGACATCGCAGGTCAGAATGTTATTGTGGCTGACATGCAGTCGGGCGAGGAAATAGCCCTTGAACCCTTTGAGGGAGCAGGCAAGTAGTGAAGAAAACAGCAATTTATTTTTTTGGCCTGATCTTTTTAATAACTGCCGGACTTGTTATTCTGAACGCCCAGGATGACTCCCCGCCCGCCGATAATATCCAGCCAGCGGCGGCTCAGTCAAATGCCGTTGAAGCGGCGCAGGCAGGTCAGGAGAAGATCGCAGGCGAATCGTTGTCCATTTCCGCCGAAACTAATGTTGCCGCAATTCCGGCGCAGACGGAAATTAAACCGGAACAATCCAAGACGGATCCCCTTGTTGAGACAAATCTTGCAACTGTCCAGCCGCAGTCTGAAGTTAACCGCGTGGCTGTGATAAAGCCGGATCAGTCAAAGGAAGAAACTTCCGCCGAAAGCAAAACCGGCAAAGAAGCGGCCAAATCGGAAAAAACGTCTGGCTTTGAAATTGACCGCGGCGGTACGGCCGGAAAAGGAATGGCGGGCCGGGAGACAGTCCAAAAATCAGCGACAGCCGCTGAACCGGTTGTGGAGAATAAACCGGCGGCGAAGGAGAAGCGGGAAAGTAAAGGATTGTTTGGAGGATTGTTCGGGTCGCGGAAGAAAGAACAGACGCAGAACTCTGCGCAGAGTTCTGCCGCCGTTGCCGGCGATAAGGACAAGGCGGCCTATAAAGAACTGACGCCGGAGGAATTGCTTGCCGCGCAGGAAGAAGTGCGCCGGCAGGCAAGCGAGATTGATGGGCTTAAAAAACTTGATCAGGCTTATCAGGAGATGAGCCGGAATGAATTTGAAACCGCGCTTAAATCTTTCCAGGCGGCTTTGAGCGCGATGCCGGTGCGTCCGTATACGGTTGAGACCAGGCAGAAGGCAATGCGGAGCGAAGCCGAATGCGCCTATCGCCTTGCCCTGAAAAATTACATGGATGGCAAGGTCAAGGAGGCTCAGGAGGGTATCAATCGCGCGCTTGAATTTTATCCGGCGCACCGCGCCGCTGCGCGCCTGAACGAACGCATCCGGCAGGATGAAGCGCGCCGCGCGCAGCTTGAGTCCCAGCCCATTCCTCCGAAAATGTCGCCCGCTTATCAGGATAAACAGAAAACAATCAAGGCTGAAATTCGGCGCGGACGGGAATACATGGCCATCAAAGAATATGACAACGCCGAGGCTGAATTCACGAGAGTGCTCGGGGAAGATAATTTAAATCCGGAAGCAACCGCTAATCTCAAAAAAATTGCCGAAACGCGTTACAATCTTGAGACGGATGAATTCCAGCGCATGAAGGCGGAAATGCTGGCCCAGATTCGAAATACCTGGACTCCGCCGGTAAAGAAAGTCATCACCGGGCCGAAAGGCGAAACTGCGGAAACGATTATTACATCCCAGTCGCGAAGGCGCCTGCTGGAAAAATTGAATAATATCACGATTGAAAAAATTGACTTCCGGAATGCGGATATCGCGGGTGTCATAACCTACCTGAATCAGCAGGGGGTTGTGAGCGACCGCGACCAGACTCCGGGCGAAAAAGGCGTGAATATTATTCTTAACCTGAGGAGGCCTGGCCAGGCCTCCGTGACTTCTGCTCCGGCCGCGCCGCAGGCGGAAGCGGCTGATGTTTTTGCGGCGGAAGGGGCCAAGCCGGCGGGCGGGACTGCTGAAGCGGGCTCCTCTATTCCTCCCATTACCCTGACTCTGACCCACATTTCCCTGATGCAGGCCTTGAAATATATCACCGAATTAGCGGGCTTGAAATACCGGATAGAGGACAATGTGGTGGTCCTTTTTCCCGCCGATGTCGCTTATGGGGAATTGGAGTCGCGAAACTATAAAGTCCAACCATCAATTGTTGAAACATTCATGGGTGGAGGAGGTGGCGCGGCAACCGGCGGCGAAGACGATAAACTTGAAATTGGCGCCGGCGGAACGGCCAAGACAGAACGGCAGGACATGAAGCAATTCTTTATTAATGCCGGTATTCCTTTCCCCGAAGGCACGACCATCAGTTATATTCCGGGACAGACATTGCTTATTGTCAAGAACACGGCGGAAAATCTTGAAAATTTTGAACGGTTGCTCAACCAGCTTAATGTGCCGCCCGTGCAGGTGGAAATAGAAGCCCGCTTTGTTGAAATCGGCCAGACCGATCTTGAAGAGCTTGGATTGGAATGGATTTTGAATAGTAACTGGACCATTGCCCAGAAACAGTCCAGTCTTCCCCCGAGTATGCGCGAACGCCTCCAGATGAATAAAGGCGATGTCACCAAGGGCTTGCGCAATTTGGCGGCTGATGGCACGGCCGCCACCGGCGGAACTTTGGGTAATATCGCGACATTTTCAAGTATTCTGACTAATCCGGAGTTGTCGGTTATTCTGCATGCCTTGGAACAGCAGACTGGCGCTAATCTTCTGTCCGCCCCGAAAGTGACCACTAAAAGCGGCAGTCAGGCCGAAATCAAGGTGGTTCAGGAATTGATTTATCCGACTGAATACCAGCAAAATATCCAGTCGCTCGGAACCACATCATCCGGAAATCAGAGCGTAACGAAAGTTGTTGTCACCCCCTCCGCTTTTGAGACGCGGGATACCGGTGTCATATTGACGGTTACGCCTACCGTCGGACCGGATAATGAAACCATTGATCTGGCCATGGTCCCGCAGGTGGTTGAACTGTCGGAATGGATTGATTATGGATCAGATGTCCCGACCGGTGATGGAAATAATACCCAGCATGTTCCGTTGAATCAGCCGATTTTTCACAGCCGGTCAATTACGACCAGCATTTCCATCTGGGACGGACAGACCGTTGTCATGGGCGGTTTGATTACCGAGGCGCAGGAGAACACGGAAGATAAAATTCCGCTTCTTGGCGATATCCCCCTGGTCGGTTACCTGTTCCGCAGCAAGACGAGCCAGAGCGTAAAGAAGAACCTGTTGATTTTTGTTACGGCCAACCTGGTTGATCCGGCCGGTAATAAGATCAACAAAAAAGAAAATACCGCCTCCTTGTCAGCCGCCGCCGGCATTACCCCAGCCACGCCTTGAAGGAGGGACAGAGGCGCAAAGAGGCAAGAAATAAAAAATTTCCAGATGATTTATATCTGCCGTGAGGCAATCCTCTGTTCCTGACTTAGATCAATTTGTGCCTATGTGTCTTCTGTCTTTGTGCCTTTTTTTCACATGACTTCACGAATTGTCCTCGTTGATGCGCTTGGAATGATTTATCGGGCATTTTACGCGGTTGCCGGCCTGGCAACCGGCGCCGGAAAGCCCACCAATGCCGTATTTGGATTTATCAGGATGCTCGGCCAGATTAACCGCGTCTGGCGTCCGACCCACGAGCTGGTTGTTTTTGACGGCGGTGTTCCCGATGAACGCCGCCGGTTGTTGGAAAGTTACAAGGCCCAGCGTCCGCCCATGCCCGACCAGTTGCGTATCCAGCTTGCCGATATTCAGGATTATCTGGATGCCGCCATGATTAAGAGCGTGCGCGTTGAAGGCAAGGAAGCGGATGATATCCTTGCCTCCGCCGCGTTAAGCGCGGAAACTTCCGGCTTTGAAACGCTGGTGGCCAGTTCAGACAAGGATTTGATGCAAATCGTCGGCGGACATATTGCCATGATCGCGCCCGGAAAAATAAATGACAAAATCGGCGCGGAAGAAATTTATCAAAAAACCGGCGTCCAGCCCGGGCAAATCGTTGAATGGCTGGCGTTGACCGGAGACAGCGCGGACAACATTCCCGGGGTGCCGGGCATCGGCGCCAAGACGGCCGCCAAGCTTCTCGGCGAATGGGGTTCAATCGGCGAAATGTTTAATCATCTTGGACAGCTTAAGCCGGAAAAGGCGCGTTCTCTTCTGGAGAATTGCCGGCAGGATGTGTTCAGAAACATTCAAATCATAACATTGGATAAAAATATAAAATTGCCCTGCCCGGTGGAGGAGATGAAGTGCGCTCCTCCCGATGCCGAGCGCCTGCGCTCTTTTTATTCCCGGATGGAGTTCCATTCGCTCGCCGCTGGAATTTAAGAAGGCGCAAAGAATAGCGTAGCGCGTATAGAAAAGATAGCGGATAGTGTTTGGTCCGCTCCGCGCTATCCGCTAAACGCTAAAATCCTTCGCGAGATACGACGATAATTTCAATGAACAGAAAATCTGTTCTTATTTTTTTTATCATGGCGGCCCTCTTTGCCTCCGGCCTGGCTGTGCGGCGCGCGGTACTGACGGCGCAGTATGAGCGCTACGGCCGGCCCTTGCCTTTTAATCTGGAAAGCGCGTCGAACTTTCGCCGCGTGCGCATGCTTGTTACAAACGGCGCTTTGCCGGTCATTGATAGATGCGTCCAGTATCCGGGCGGAGTGGTTGTAAGGCGGACTTATGAAATCGGCTCGGAATATATTTGCGCCCTTCTGGCGCGTCTTTTCCGGGAAAGCGTTCCGCTCGCGGAACGCGTGCGCTGGATTTCGGCCCTCTGGTTCTGCCTTGGGATTCCGGCTGTTTTTCTCTGGATATGGTGGTGGCAACGGTCGCTCTTTGGGGCGGCGCTGGGCGGGGCTTTTTATGCCTTATCGCTCGCCAGCGTTATCCGTTCAACCGGCCAGGAACTGTCGCATGAAAATTTTGCCCTGCCGCTGTTCCTGGCGTATTTTGCGGTTTCCGTCCTGACGGAAAGAGAAGACATGCGTTTTCGGACATTCATTTGCCTGAGCGCTGTTTCCGCAGTCTTGCTTGCCTGCGCTCTCATGCTTTGGGATTTGATCCAATTTTATATTATAATCTGGGTTTTACTCGGATTTATCCGTGTTGTGAAAGGCGATTATTTCCGGTCGAACAGGCGCCGGTTAAAATGGTGTTTTATGCTGATGGCTCTTATTCTGGCAGGCTTGTTGAACCCTTATCTCTACGCGCATGGATTTGTGTGGTCGCCCGCCATGCTTCTGGCCTATGGCACGTTGCTGGCCTTCGCGATAATCCAGCCTTCGCCACCAGAAATGCCTTTGGCGGAAAATGGGAGGGACGGCGTGTCGCCGTCCGGATCGGCGGGCAACATGCCCGCCCTCCCTCTTAAGGTCAAAAATCATGAAAAGTTTATCCGCTCGACGGGAGATGCATCAAAACAATGGGTTGGTGTGTTATTACGGATCAGTCTGGCCATGTTGCCGGTTATTATCGGGTTTTTCCTGTTCCATAAATATATGCAATCCTACAATCATTTTGCGGAGCTGATTTGCGCGAAGATAATCTTTTTCAATACGAAGCCGTCCGATCCTGCGTTGCTTACCTTTGCCCAGCGTATCCTTTGGGCTCCGGCCCTTCATTCCGCAACTTTTTCCTTGACAAAAACGCTTTTTCCCTCTAGCCTTCCCCTGTTTTTAGTTTCCGTTGGCTTGTTTTTGTTTGTTCATTGCCGGCCGCTTGATTCTGAAATCAAAAATCCGAAATCTAAAATCCTAAATTCTTTGTTTGATCCTCGCTGGCGGACTGATCCCGAAATAACAGGACTTCTTTTTTTCAGTTTCATGTCTTTAATGGCATTTATCCTGTTTGTGCGGATGCATGTATTTGCCGCGGCGGGTTTCGCGGCTTCAATCGGCCTTTTGGGCGCAGGGGCGATGCGCCAAAGGAATATATGGCTTCGGGTTACGGTTGCGTTTTTTTTGCTGGCCGGGGCGGTCGCCGAAGGCGCCAATGTCCTCCGTGATCCGGGGCGATGGGGAGGTCCCCAGCCCTATCTTAAAGAAAGGCTGGAGCTTGTTGACTGGCTGAAGGCCAATGCGTCCGGACAGCCGGTCCTGGCGAACTTCGGGATCAGCGCCTTTGTGCTCGCTTACGCCGATTGCCCGATTATTCTGCATCCTAAATTTGAGTTTCCGGACATAAGAAAACGCACGCAGGAATATGGTGAAATGCTTTTTAAGGCCGATGAAAGACGGTTCCGTTTATGGGCCAGTCAGTTCGGGGCGGCATTTTATATTCACTCGCTTGGTGAATTTGCGGACGCGCATCCCGAAGCGCAGATGAGATATTTCGTGGATGCTCTTAATCCGCCCCCGGAGGCGCCTGCGCGGTTGTTTGAATTCAATCCGCTGGCTTCGCGTTGGTTCGTGTTGCTTTGGGGTAATTCAAAATATCGCGTATTCCGAATTATTACTCCGGCCGACGAGCAAATAGCCGGGAAGAAAGCCGAGGCGGCTTGGTTAAAGATTGCCGCGGGATCGTTAAGTCAGGCTGAAATGGAAGCCAAGCATGCCCTCCTTTATGATTCCGGCAATAAAAAAGCGCAAGAAGCCATATTGCGGATTGATGAATTGAAAAAATGAAAAAAATTTGTGTCACCGGCGGGATAGCCTGCGGCAAAAGTTCCGTTGGCGAAGCGTTGCGGGAATTGGGGGTCAGGATAATTGATGCCGACGAGGTCTGCCATGAACTACTGCGTAAAAGCCGCCCCCTTATCGGCCGGATCGTTTCATCTTTTGGAACGGGAATTTTAGGCCGGAACGGCGGGATTGACCGGCGTATCCTTGGCCGGATTGTTTTCGCCGACGCTGAAAAGCTGAAAAAACTGAACGCATTGGTTCATCCGGAAGCGCGCCGGGTGATAAATGCCTGGCTGAAGGCGCGGAATACGCGCGCCATCTTTTCCGCGGTGGTTGTTCCGCTTGCTTATGAAGCGGGGTGGGATCGCGGCTGGGATGCGGTAATTTGCGTGGCCGCGCCGTTATCCTTGCAAATTTCGCGTTTGGAAAAAAAAGGATTTTCAGAAAAGGACGCAAAGGCGCGCATCGCGGCCCAGATGCCTTTGGCTGAAAAAATGAACCGGGCCGATTATGTTATTTTTAATGCCGGAACTGTCGCCGATTTACGGCAGCAGACCATGTTGGTATTCCGGAACGTTAACCTGGATATTTCGCGTAAATAAATGAAATATCCGCACGGAGCGCATCTTTCACGGATGGCAATCCGTTTGTGAAATATGCGGATCAATGAGAAAGTGGAGAAGCACTATGGAAGAAAGAAATAAGAGAGAAGAAGCAACAGTCAGACGACGGGGCCGTAATCAGCGCTACAGTAAAAACAGGCCGTCGTCCATTTCCAAGATTTATGCTGATTCCGATCCGATTCCCCCGCGTAATAACGGAAACGGAATGGAGGCGGACAAAGCCTCGCCGGCGGATGAACGGCAGTCCTGCCTGCCTGTGTCCGCCTGTCCCGGCGTCGGCCAGGGATCGCGGCCGGTGAGCGCCGCGGCCATTGACCAACAGCCGGATAGCGCGCATGCCGTGAGTAATACGAACCACCGCTCCGCGGACGAGGCGGCTGGCGCCTCCTCTGCAACGCTGGATGCGGCGCCGCGGGCCGGCGCGGCCGGCCAGTCACGGGGAAATGCGAGGGCAATGCATCTATCCGACTTGCAGAAGAAAAAAGTGCCGGAATTGAATGACCTGGCTTCTTCCTTCGGCCTCACGGACTTGGGCGCACTGCGCAAGCATGAACTCATTTTTGAGATTCTCAGGGCTAATGCCCGCTTGAACGGCGCCCTTTTCGGCAAGGGAGTGCTGGAAATATTGCCGGACGGATTTGGTTTTCTGCGTTCGCCTTATTATAATTATCTGCCCTGTCCCGAGGATATTTATGTCTCGCCGTCGCAGATCAGGCGTTTTGCGCTTCGCACCGGCGATGCCGTTGAAGGCGAAATCAGATCGCCGAAGGACAAGGAAAGATTTTTCGCCCTGTTGCGGGTGGATGAAGTTAACGGTGAAAACCCGGAAAAAGCAAACAGCAGGGTGCCTTTTGAAAATCTGACCCCGCTTTTTCCGGACAAACGCATTATACTGGAGCGGGAACATGATGAAATATCCATGCGCGTCATGGATATTTTCACGCCGATCGGCATGGGACAACGCGGGCTCATTGTCGCCCCGCCGCGCACCGGCAAGACCGTTTTATTGCAAAAAATCGCCAACAGTATTTCAAAGAATCATCCGAAAATTTATCTGATCGTCCTTCTTATTGACGAGCGTCCGGAGGAAGTGACCGATATGGAGCGCAGCACAAAGGCGCACGTGCTTAGTTCCACCTTTGATGAACCGCCGGAGCGGCATATTCAGGTGGCGGAAATGGTGATTGAAATGTCGAAGCGCATGGTGGAATGCGGCCGCGATGTGGTTATTCTGCTCGACAGCATTACGCGTCTGGCGCGCGCCTACAATACCATGCAGCCGCACAGCGGCAAGATCCTTTCGGGGGGAGTTGATTCAAGCGCGCTGCATAAGCCGAAACGCTTTTTTGGCGCCGCGCGAAATATTGAGGACGGCGGCAGTCTGACGATTATTGCCACGGCCCTCGTGGATACCGGCAGCAGGATGGACGAGGTCATCTTTGAGGAATTCAAGGGCACGGGCAATATGGAGATCAGCCTGGACCGGCATCTTGTGGATAAACGCGTTTTCCCGGCGATCAATGTTGAGAAATCGGGGACGCGCAAAGAAGAATTGTTGCTTCATCCGGACGAATTGAATAGAATATGGATTTTGCGCAAGGCCTTAAACGGCGTGCCGTCGGTTGAAGCCATGGAGCTGGTTGTCAATAAATTGAAAAAAACCAAGACTAACGCGGAATTTCTTATAACCATGCATGAATAATATGAAAGTAAAAATTGAAAAAGCCGGCCCCTGCCGGAAGACGCTGGTTGTGGAACAGCCGGCGGAAGTTGTGGATGCCGAATACGGCAAGGTCCTTGATGGTTTTGTGCGCTTCGCAAACATTCCGGGATTCAGAAAAGGCAAGGCGCCCGCCAGCCTGGTCGCGAGTCGTTTTACAAAGGAGATCTGGGAGGAAACCAAAGACCGCCTGGTCGCCGGTTCCTATCGCGAGGCGATCAAACAGGCCCAGCTTAACCCGTTGACGATTCTTGACGTGCAAGCCGAGGCGGCGCCAAAAAAACCGATGGTCTATCATCTTATCCTTGATGTGCCCCCGGAATTCAAGTTGCCGAAATACAGCCATATCCCGATTACCAATAAGGAAGTTGAGGTGTCGGATGATGATCTCCAAAAAGCGCTTGAGAGTTTGATGGAACGTCTGGCGACAACCGAAAATGTGACCGATCGTCCGGCGCGCAAGGGCGACTGGGCGCAGATTGATTACACAAGAAAGGATGACGAAAATCAACCGTCCCGTTCCGGCGGCAAACATTCCGACAAATTTGCGTCCGGACGGAATTTCTGGCTGACTCTCGGCGAAGGCGATACATTATTGCCGGGGCTTGCGGATGCACTTGAGGGCATGCCGGCCGGCGGACGGAAGGATGTTGCCCTGCAGTTGCCGGCCGATTTTAATGTGCCGGAATTGGCCGGACGACAGGTTGTCTACGATGTGCGGGTAAAGGCTCTCCGCGAGCGGAAAAAGCCGGTTTTGAATGAAGCTTTTTTTAAATCAATGGGAGTTCAATCGGAAGCGGATTTGCGGGAGAAAATGAAGTCCACCATGCTGGCCGAAGCGCGCCAGCACGAAAAAGAACGCCAGAAAAAAGAAATCATTGATTATCTCCTGAATCATACGACCATGGACTTGCCCGAATCCATTGTCCATGAGGAAATCCAGCATATGTTTGCTTCAATAGCGCGCGAACGGCTCATGCGCGGATCAACCCGGGAACAGCTCGCCTCCCAAAGGGATGAAATCCTTACGGCCGCGACAAAAACAGCCGGAGAAAAGGTGAAGCTTGGATATGTCCTGCACAAGATCGGCGAGGATGAGAAAATCGTTGTTGAGGAAGCCGAGGTTGAAAAAGAAATTCAGAATATGGCGCTGCATTACCGCATGGCGGCCGAGGAACTGAAGAAGGAACTTGAAAAAAAGAAAGAAATGGATGCCGTCCGCCATGAAATTCGGATGAATAAAATCCTCGATTTTTTGCTCTCCAGCGCGATGACGGAAGAAAAAGGATTGATTTCGCGGTTGTTCGGGGGCGATAAACCGAAAGCGGAATGAAGCAGGGGGCCGGGGCGCTTCGCGTGACTTGTCATTCCCGTGAATCATGCCGCCGGCACGATCCGCCTGCGGCATGATATTTTTCTGGATTCCCGCTTCCGCCTGCCCGCAATGCTACGCATGGCGTTGCAGGCGGGCGGGAATGACAAAAAAAGCGAACGAGAGATAAATTTGAAATTAACTCAACATTAAGGAGTCAACGATGAATGAAAGAAACCAGATGCTGGTGCCGATGGTGGTGGAACAAACCGGGCGCGGAGAACGCGCTTATGACATTTATTCGCGCCTTTTGAAAGAGAGGATTATTTTTCTGGGAACGGCCGTAACCGACGAGATCAGCAGTCTCATTGTGGCCCAATTGCTTTTTCTGCAGTCCGAAGATGCGGACAAGGAAATCAATTTTTATATTAATTCGCCCGGCGGCTCGGTGACGGCCGGCATGGCCATCTATGATACCATGCAGTTTGTCAAATGCGATGTGGCCACCTACTGCGTCGGCCAGGCGGCCAGCATGGGCGCGGTGCTTATGGCGGCGGGAACCAAGGGCAAGCGCTTTGCCCTGCCGAATTCCAGGATAATGCTTCATCAGCCATGGGGCGGCGCCGAGGGGGCGGCTTCGGATATCAGCATTATGGCGACCGAGATTCTCCGTTTGCGCGAAATTTTGAACGGTATTTTGTCAAAACATACCGGCAAACCGATTGAAACCGTGGCGCATGATACCGACCGCAACTTTTTCATGTCGGCCAAAGAGGCCAAAGAATACGGGCTGGTGGACTCGGTTATTGTCAGCCGCCGGGAAATAGAGCAGGCCGGCAAGAAGGGGTGAAAAAAAATGGCTAAAAAAGAAATGCCTTCTTGTTCGTTTTGCGGCCGCAGTAAGAGTGAAGCGCCCCGGCTCGTGATGGGACCGGGGGTTAATATCTGCAGTGATTGCCTGGTTGTTTGCGCGAATGAGATGCAGTCCGGCCTCCGGCCGGCGCCGGATATAAAGCCCTTGCAGATTCCAAAACCGCATGAGATTAAAACCATGCTGGATGACTACGTCATCGGTCAGGAACACGCCAAAAAAGTGTTATCGGTGGCGGTTTATAACCATTACAAAAGGCTGGGGCAGGGGATGCGCTTCCCGAAGGACGATCCGCTGGCCGCCGTTGAAATCCAGAAAAGCAACATTCTCCTGGTCGGCCCGACCGGCAGCGGCAAAACATTGCTGGCCCAGACGCTCGCCCGGATCCTGGATGTGCCGTTCAGCATTTCCGACGCCACGCCCTTGACCGAGGCCGGTTATGTCGGCGAGGACGTTGAAAACATTTTACTGCGCCTTATCCAGGCCGCCGATATGGATATCGCGCGGGCCGAGACGGGCATCATCTACATTGATGAGATTGATAAAATCGGACGCCGGGCGGAAAATGTTTCCATTACGCGCGATGTTTCCGGCGAGGGCGTCCAGCAGGCGCTCCTGAAAATCATGGAGGGAACAATCGCCAATGTGCCCCAGCACGGCGGGCGCAAGCATCCCCAGGCCGAGTTCCTCAAAATCAACACCGAAGGCATTTTATTCATTTGCGGCGGCGCCTTTATCGGTTTGGAGGAGATTGTCCGACGAAGGGTCGGGGTGCGGAATATCGGTTTTAATGCGGCGGTGGAAAAAGACGGTGCGGACCGGCCGCAATCTCCGCGGGTTGCATCCATCCTGGCGTTGCTTGAGCCGGAGGACCTTGTCAGGTATGGCATGATCCCGGAGTTTGTCGGCCGCCTGCCGGTGGTAACGCCCTTGAATGATCTGACGGAAGACGACCTGGTGCGCGTTTTAACCGAGCCCAAAAACAGCATGATCCGGCAGTATGAAAAATTAATGGCCATGGAGGGTATTAAACTTACGGTTGATCAGGCCGCGCTCAAACAGCTTGCCTGTCTGGCGGTAAAGAAAAAAACCGGCGCGCGCGGATTGCGCGCCATCCTTGAGCACGTCATGCTGGATATAATGTATGAGGCGCCCGCGAAGAAACATGTCAGGGAATGCCGGATAACGAAGTCAGTCGTTGAAGGGCACAGCCGCGGGTTGGAGGAAGCCGCGCTCGGCAACATCGCCTGAATAAAGAAAAAAAATGTACCGCCCGCTTTGCTGGCCGCAGAGCGCGTAGAGATAGAAAAGATTTTTGGTTCTGAATCTTTAAAACGAAAAATTGTTTTACCTCTGTGATCTCTGCGTCTCTGCGGTAAAAATTCTTTAGGTATTTCGGGCCGGCTTGTTGTTCTTGTCAAGGACAAGGATGAGCGGGCGATGGTTCCGCGCTTCATCGGTCAAGACATGGCAGAATGAAAAAATCACCAGCCGGTCGCCGATTGCGCCAAGCCGCGCCGCGGGACCGTTGAGGCAGACAGTTCCCGATCCCGGCCGTTCGGGCAGAAGGTAGGTTTCAAAACGGTTTGTATTTTCCATGTTGCTGACCAGGACTTTTTCATAGGGGAGCAGTTTGACCGCATCCATCAGGTCGCGGTCAATCGTGAGACTGCCCTCATAGTCGGGTTTGACCTCCGTCACTCTTGCCAGGTGAATTTTTGATTTTAACATTATTGAGTGCATGAACTGGAAATTATCCAATTATTTGGCGGCAGGCAATAAAAATATACGCCTTGTTGCCTGCCTATCATGGCTGTGTCATGCTCACGGCTCACCGGGACGGTTCGCCCTACCCGCCCGGAATATGGCCGAAATAGGCAGGGCGAATCCCGCGCGGCGCGGGACAGGGACTCCGGCTGAGCCGTTATGCATGTCAAGAATCGAGCATGACGCAGCCATGGTCTGCCTGTGTTTGCTTTCCATCCTGGCGCCGTGTTCCGCCCGCGAAATTGAACTGACCATTCTGCATACAACCGATCTGCACGGCCATCTTGAGCCGGCCGCGGTTGAGGGAGCAACCGGACGAGCGGGCCTGCCCGCAGAGGATGTGCCTCAGGTGCTGCCGGCAGGCGGTCTTTTGCGCTGTGCAACGCTTATTAACGAGATCAGGGCGCGGGAAACCAATGTGGTATTGGTTGACTGCGGAGATTTATTCCAGGGTTCGGCCGAGAGTTATTTAACCCGCGGTGAAGTCATGATGAAAGCGGTCAAATACCTGCGCTATGACGCATTGGTGGTCGGAAACCACGAGTTTGACTGGGGCGGGGAACGGTTGCGCGCGTTTTATCTGAAGGCGGAAATACCCGTCTTAAGCGCTGGTATTGCGGCCCCTGCAAATACTCCCCCCTGGTCCCAGCCGTTTATTGTCAGGCAGTTTGACGGGATTAAACTCGTCATTATCGGCCTGACCAATCCGCTGATTCCAAAGTGGCAGCGCCCGCGCCTGCTCGGCGATTTGCAGTTTCCCCAAACACTGGATGCCCTGCGCGCGGCGCTGGTTCAGGCGCGTAAAGTCAAGCCCGACATTCTGGTTCTGGCCGTACATCAGGGTTGGCGGCAGTGGGGCGACGATCAAGCCAATAAGATAAACGGCATAGCAAAGGCATTTCCCGATTTTGACCTGATTATCGGGGCGCATACTCATCAGGCGGTCGAGGGGAACGAAGTTAACCGGATCGTCTACACCCAGGCCGGTTATTATGGTTTGTGGCTTGGAAAGGTGCGCTTGACTTTCGATGCCGCAAAACGCCAATTGACCCGGATCAAGCCCCAGTTGATTGCCGTCGGCGCGGATATTCAGCCCGATGAGAAGTTGCAGGAGCTGGTCGCGGAACCTTTGCGCTCGGCCAGGTCATATTTGGTACAAAAAGTTGGCGAAAGCGCTCGTGAATTGGGCATCAGGGAAAAAACACCCGGCCAGTCCGAAGTTCAAACACTTATCACCGCGGCGATAGCCGCGGCGGTTGAGGCCGAAGTCGTTTTTCATGGGACCTTATCCTCGGCAAGCCTGCCGCGCGGCGCGGTGCGCATGGCGGATGTATGGCGGATTGTTCCCTATGAAAACACCATTGGCAAGGCCTGGCTGACGCCGGTGGAAATGAGGGAAATTCTTGAAGAAAACAGCCGATATTACGGCAAAGACCAGTTTCGGGGCGTTTATGGCATTACCTATGAATTGAATCCGCGCGCTCCCTCCGGGGAGCGGGTTAGCAACCTGTGCCGGAGCAACGGCCGGCCAATAAAGAGCGATGAAAGAATTTCATTTGCGGTGAACAGTTATGACCTGGCTTCCGCCGGCGGCCGTTTTTCGCGTCTGAGGGAAATCATGGAAAAACCGGAGGCAAAACTGGAGGAAACGGATAAGGACACCCGCGAAGCGGTTGTTGATTATCTGAAAAAACATTCGCCGCTTGATATTCAGGCCGTGCCGGGGGCGGTGGTGGCGAAAGGAAAGAACAAGATTTAACCGGGAACACATCGAACATTCAACGTTCAACTCTCAACGAAACACACAAACAAGTTTTTTTTGATGTTGAGAGTTGGAAGTTGAATGTTTCCTTTGAATAACAAAAAAGATTGAACCGATATGTATAACGCTGTCAGGAACGAATACCTACATGACCGATAACCTCAACAACCAGTGGATCACGATCGCCGGGGCGCGGGAGCATAACCTCAAGAATATAACCGTCAAATTGCCGCGGAATCAGTTGACGGTGATTACGGGCTTAAGCGGGTCGGGCAAGTCTTCGCTGGCCTTTGACACGCTCTACGCCGAGGGCCAGCGGAAATATGTTGAGAGCCTTTCGGCCTATGCGCGCCAGTTTCTCGAGCAGATGCAGAAACCGGAAGTTGATTACATCGAGGGTTTGTCGCCGGCGATTTCAATCGAACAGCGGACTGCCGGCTCAAATCCCCGTTCAATCGTGGCGACCAGCACGGAAATATATGATTATTTGCGTCTTCTATTCGCGCACGTCGGCCGCCAGCATTGTCCGCGCTGCGGCAAACCGGTTACGAGGCAGAGCGCCGAGGAGATTGTCGAGCGCCTGCTTTTATTGCCCAAGCTGACCAAATTGTCATTGCTTGCGCCGCAGATTCGCGACCGGAAGGGACTGCATTCCGAAGTTCTGGATCGTGCCCGCCGGCAGGGTTTTGCGCGCGTGCGCGTGGATGGCGTGATTTATGATCTTGAAAAAATTCCGCCGCTGGACAATAAAAAGAAGCCCTGGCCCGGGCCGGGCAGGCATTCCATAGATATCGTGGTTGACCGGCTGGTGATTACGAACCTGATCCGTTCCCGTCTTACCGACTCGGTAGAACTTGCCCTTCGGCATGGCGGCGGGGTGTTGATTGTGTTGCATCAGGATACGCAGGGCGAGTGGCGCGAAACAATTTATTCCGAAAAACATTCCTGTCCCGACTGCGGTATAAGTTTTGAAAAGTTCACGCCGCGCCACTTTTCATTTAACAGTCCCTACGGCGCCTGCCGCGAATGCTCGGGTCTGGGCGTTAAGATGGTTTTTGACGAGGAACTGATCGTTCCCAATCCGGATCTTTCAATTGACAAGAGCGCCATCCGCGCCTGGAAACGGGGCGGACGCCGCCAGATAATATATTATAACGGATTGATGCGCGCGCTGGCGAAACATTACGGATTTGATTTGAGCTTGCCTTTCAAGGAATTACCCGGGCGCATCCAGAAAATAATTTTTTACGGCTCCGGCGATGAAAGCATCAATTTCGGTTTCTGGCGCCACGGGGCGTATCGTCAGTATAAAAGACCCTTTGAGGGCGTCATCCCGAATCTTGAAAGACTGCATTCGCAGACGGACAGCGACAGCACCAGGAAGCGGCTCGAACAGTATATGAGCCGCCGGTTCTGCCGGGCCTGCCGGGGAAGCAGGTTGAAGCCTGAAATTCTGGCCTGCACTGTCGGCGAAAAATCAATCATGGATGTCTGCCGGATGTCGGTGGGGACGGCTTGCGCGTTTTTTTCCGGCTTGCGGATTACGGAGCAGGAACAGCGCATTGCCGGTGAAGTTATAAAGGAAATAAGCCAGCGGCTTTCTTTTATGATGGATGTCGGGCTTGATTACCTGACGCTTGACCGGGAAAGCGGCACGCTTTCCGGCGGCGAAGCCCAGCGCATCAGATTGGCGACCCAGATCGGCTCCGGATTGGTCGGTGTTCTCTATGTTCTGGATGAGCCGAGCATCGGCCTCCATCATCGCGATAACCAGCGTTTGATCAAGACCCTGCAGAGACTGCGCGATCTCGGCAACACGGTCGTTGTTGTGGAACATGACGAAGATACCATCCGTCAGGCGGATTATGTTCTTGATCTTGGCCCCGGCGCCGGGCGGCATGGGGGTGAAGTTGTTTTCGCCGGTAATCCGCGGGAACTTCTGCTCTGCGAAAAATCGCTCACGGCGCGTTATCTGAACAACACGCTTGGCATTCCGGTCCCGCGCGTGCGAAAACAACCCGCGCGAGAGCAGTTAATTATCCAGAAGGCGCGGGAAAACAATCTTAAAAATATCACCGTTTCGATTCCGTTGGGATTGTTTGTCTGCGTTACCGGTGTTTCCGGAAGCGGCAAGAGCACGCTCGTTGACGAAGTGCTGCGGCGGGCCTTGTTCCGTCATTTTTACGGCTCAAAAGAGCGCCCGGGCGCGCATCAGGCAATTACCGGAAAAGAATATCTGGACAAAGTGGTTGTCATTGACCAGTCGCCGATTGGCCGGACGCCGCGCAGTAATCCGGCCACGTACACCGGCGCGTTTGACTTGATTCGCCAGTTGTTTGCGGAATTGCCGGCCTCAAAAGTCAGGGGATATGGGAAAGGAAGATACAGCTTCAATGTCAAGGGCGGCCGCTGTGAAAGTTGCCGGGGGGACGGCATATTGCAGATTGAAATGCATTTTCTGCCGGACGTGTATGTTACCTGCGAGCAATGCGGCGGCCACCGCTATAACAGCGAAACGCTGGAAATTCGTTATAACGGAAAAAACATTGCCGAAGTGCTTAACCTGACCATTGATGAGGCTTTTGATTTCTTCGGCCGTATTCCCGCCTTGCGCCAGAAATTCCAGACTTTGTCGGAAGTTGGGCTGGGCTACGTGCAATTGGGACAACCCGCGACGACTCTTTCGGGCGGAGAAGCCCAGCGCCTGAAACTTTCCGCGGAACTCAGCAAGAAAGCCACCGGCCGCACGCTTTATCTGCTGGATGAACCCACCACCGGCCTGCATTTCGCCGACATTCAGAAACTTCTGAACGTGCTTGAAAAATTACGCGACGCAGGCAACACCATTGTGGTCATCGAGCATAATCTGGAAGTAATGAAAACCGCCGATCATATCATTGATCTTGGTCCCGAGGGCGGCGATGCCGGCGGGGAAGTTGTTGCGGTCGGAACGCCGGAGGAGCTGGCAAATTGTGAAAAATCTTACACGGGGCAATTGTTGAAAAAGATATTACTCATGAATTAGGTCGCGTAAAGCGGAGCAATCATCCATTGATCAATCCGGGAATGAATGCCGATGCAAACGCGGCGGAACGTCTTTGTTATAAGCCGTAAAAAAGGCCATGATTTCGGATTTGCCGGTCCAGCCGAGCGCGGCCAATGACTTGCCGACCCGCCTTAAATCCTTTCCGGACCGGCGGCGGGTGACAAACCAATGCTTGCGAACTCCATCCAGGTCCACGACCTGGAGGAGCCAGGGATTCTCCTTTGAGCACATGACGTTTTCATGTTTCAAATCGCGGTTTGAATAACAATTTTTATGAAATGACGCCATAAGACTTCCATAGGCTTCCATCACTTTTAAACGGATAGCGGGATCATCGGTCTTTCTTTCCAGCCAGTTTGTCAGCGGCTCGGCGTCCCTTACCTCGCTGACAATCATGGCTTCCGACCGCAATAATCCGCAACAGCGCTCGGCTGACCAGGCCAATATGGGAGGAGTGGGCAGTCCCCGGGCAATCAGGGCGCCTGCCAGGCGAAATACGCGCCGGCTTCGCGGCTGACGGAAGGCGAATCTCAGGCTGTTGATAAAATTTTTGGGATGGTATTTTTTGAACACCAGGCCGTCTTTGCTGATAAC
>Ga0209749_1000795_pt1 | contig 36411 bp, 30 predicted proteins | sample EPASupsiteSAE347_FD_187267 | JGI IMG/M metagenome (GOLD analysis project Ga0209749, IMG submission 187267) | Bioremediated contaminated groundwater from EPA Superfund site, New Mexico - Sample SAE3-47 (SPAdes) (version 2) | ecosystem: Environmental > Aquatic > Deep subsurface > Groundwater >...
GCCGATACCTTTGTCCAGGCGGTTAAAGATAATAAAAATGTTAAACTGGTGGCCTGTTCCGGCCTGTTGACCACCACCATGCCGGCTTTAAAAGAAGCCGTGGCAACCGTTAAAGCCGCTTGTCCGGATGTTAAAGTCATTGTTGGCGGGGCCCCGGTAACCCCGGAATACGCGGCTGAAGTTGGCGCCGACGGTTATGCACCCGATGCTGGTAGTGCCGCAGTTAAAGCTAAAGAACTGGCAACTGCTTAGCGTTATCGCGTATATTGAGATAAATACTTACCAACCTTAGGGCCCTTTCATAATTACCCACAAAAATTTAGGAGGTATAAAAATGTTAACAAAAAGACAGAATTTGCTGGAAACCATCAAGGGTGGGAATCCCGACCGATTTGTAAAACAATATGAGTTTATGAATATCATCATGGAAGCGCCTATCGGGGCAATGTGCGGACCTGGCCAGACCATTAAAAATGGCTGGGGAATTACCTTTACCTGGCCGGAAGGTCAATTGGGCGGTTTCCCCATTCATGACGACGAACATAAGGTTTTAAAAGACATCACCGACTGGCGCAATCAGGTTAAAGCGCCAGCTGTGGAAACATCAGACGAAGCCTGGGCGGCAGCTGTTGCCCACGCCAATGCCATCGATCGCAATGAAGAATTTGCCACCGCCTTTGTGGCGCCAGGAATCTTTGAAATGACTCATCATCTGATGAGCATGGAAGATGCCTTAATGGCTTTATATGAAGAACCGGAAGATATGCATGATCTGATTGACTATCTGGTTGAATATGAGCTGGCTTATGCCAAAGAAATGATCAGCCGACTTCATCCGGATTGTATTTTTCATCATGATGACTGGGGCAGCCAGCGTTCTTCCTTCGTTTCGCCAGAAATGTTTGCCGAATTCTTCGTCCCGGCTTATAAAAAAATCTACGGCTTTTATAAGGAAAACGGTGTGGAACTGATTGTGCACCACAGTGACTCCTATGCCGCCAACCTGGTTCCGGCGATGATCGAAATGGGCATTGATATCTGGCAGGGCGTTATGACAACAAACAACGTGCCAGAACTGATCAAAAAATACGGCGGACAAATTTCCTTTATGGGCGATATTGACAGTGGCGTTATTGATTTCCCGGGCTGGACTCCGGAAATTATTTTTGAAAAAACAAAAGAAGCCTGCGAACGTTGCGGCAAGCTCTACTTTATTCCCGGTGCCAGCCATGGCTTGAATTTTGGCTGTTTCCCAGGTGTTTATGAATCAAACGACGAAGCCATTGATAAAATGAGTGAGTTAATGTTCTAATTCAGCAAAGACATAATAAGTTTAATTATTTAATAAAAAAAGCAAAACCGCTGGGAAAAATTTCCCAGCGGTTTTAATGTTTCACTTAATTTTTTTACTTGAATGTGGCAGTTGGATTGCCATTCTCGATTTTTAGCGTGATTTCTGAAACTGCGAACAAATCAATATTCGACCATTCGACGGTTGTTCCAGCCGAGTCGGCAATCATCAGATCCCAGTATTGTTCTTCAACCTCAGTATCAAAGACAATATCGGTGGAACTTCCGGTTGGCAGGGTATCGGTTGTTAAGATATCATCACCCCAGCTTGCTTCGCCAGTTGGTGAAACATAGAGGGCGTAGACTTCAATCCCGGTTTCATTCACGACCGTGAAATCCTGGGAATAAACGGTAGCTTCATCAGCTGATGAAGAATCATCAGACGAAGATGAACTGCCACAGCCGGCAAAAATAAATACCGATAGAGCAAAAACCATTAACACACTGAATAATTTCATTTTTTTCATTGTTACACCTCTTATTATAGAATCCATGTTAATGCAATCATAACAACAAATAATCCGTAGATCAATTCAAATTCACGAATAAAAACACCGTTTCGCGAATGGTTGAATCGCAAATAAATTGTGAAACGGGATTCAATATGATAAAATTAAACGATAACCTCAATGAATCAATACGCCAGCCGGAGGACAGCATGGTTTATATAGCAGTCTGCGAAGACGAGCAGGAACACCAGGAAAAAATCAGTAGATTTGTAAAAAAATACGAAGCCATCAATTGTTGCAATTTTGAGATTTCTTTTTTTTCGACCGCGACGGATTTTTGGGAACATTACCAGCCGGGCTCTTTCAATATCGTCTTTTTGGATATTTATTTAAAAGAAGACAATGGTATTGAAATAGGAAAAAAACTCCGCCATCTGGGGGAAGACTGCCAACTTGTGTTTATTACGTCAAGCAGAGATTTTGCCATTGAAGGGTTTGAGTTAAAAGCTCAGCACTATATCATCAAGCCAATTGTGGAAGAAAAAATAGTTGAAGCATTAAACCGATGCCTGGCAATGCTGGCAGAGGATATGAAAGCGATTCAAATTCCTATTGGCAAACTGGAAGTGGCCCTGCGGCTGAAGGATATTATCTATGTGGAGGTTTTTAACAAAGTCTCAGTCATCCATACCATCAATGAAGAAATTAAAACCTATCTGCCCTTATCGCAGCTGGAAAACCTGTTGGGAGGGGCACCTTTTTTACGCTGTCATCGCTGCAGTATCATTAATATGAATTTTGTGGAGGACTATACCACCGCCGATTTCATCATGAAAAATGGCGATACAGTGGGGATTCCAAGAAGCAACAGTGTAGCCGTCCGGCAGCAGTATCTGGACTATGTTTTTACAAAAGTCAGGGGTGAAGCGGGTGCTTAGCAATAACCTGAACATTATCTGGGGGATCAGCCTTTCGATCGTTCCCTATTTTATTCTGGCCTTTATTCCGGTCTGGAACCAGCTTCGCTATTCAAAAAAAACCGTGATCACCGCGGGAACCCTGTGCATGCTCCTGAATATTGTTTCAGTGATCCTGATCATTGAAATGGTGCCGGAGTGGAACAGTCTGCGTTTTTTTCACAGCGTTTTTTTTCTGTTGCTATATGTTGGGGTTTATACGGCAGTGGTTCGGGGAACCCCATCTAAACTGGTATTCATTGCCTTTCTGGTCAAAAGTTATGCTGATTTTATCGTCAGTATGGCCAAGTTTTTTGAGGTTTCCTACCTGACCTATGGATTGCACCACGTCTATGTTCAGACCTCATATTCATTTTACTTCAACCTGTTTCAATGTCTGGTTTTGATGATTACCTATCCATTGATCTGGATTTTTTTCAGAAAAAAAATTTCCCGGATTATGCAGACACATAACAAAGCCTGGGGATATCTGTGGATTATCCCGCTAGTCTACTACATTATCAGTCTGGCATTTGGAGCAATGAATGCTTCTTTGATTGCCCAATGGCAGTTTTTAGTTTTTAATCTGGTCTCGTTTTTAGGGTTTTACTTGATTTATTATGTGGTAATCGAAATGCTGGAACAATCAGAAAAGAATATTATTCTGGCTGAAAGCAATGAGGTCATCAAACAGCAGCTGCTGTTTCAGTCAGAATATTATAGAAAATTTGGCGAGTGTATTGAAGAGACCCGAAAAGGTGAACACGATCTGAGACATCATTTAAACACGGTGTTGGGATTGATCCAACAGCGGAACGGTGAAAAGGTAGAAAGCTATATTTCCGAACTGTTGGGAAACCGCTTGAGTATTGCTGATATTCTGCACTGTGGCAATGATGCGGTCAATGCCATCTTGGGCTATTATGCCAATATTTGCAAGCAGGAAGGTATTGATTTTAGCATTGAGACAATAGTTCCCCAGGATTTGGAAATCGATGAAACAGATTTGTGCGTAGTTTTTGGAAATACTCTGGAAAATGCCCTGGAAGCCAGTCGGCGAATCACAGCAGGGGAAAAATTTATTAAACTGACATCGCGATTTATCGGTAACAAGTTGTATATTGCTGTAGACAATTGTTTTAGCGGCGAAGTCCGATTCAAGAACGGTGTCTACCTTTCAAAAAAAAGAAAGGAAGCATCGGGCATAGGCATCATTTCGGTGCTGGCCATTGCGAAGAAGTATGATGGCGACGCACGTTTTGAACAGGCTGACCAGCTGTTCCGGGTTTCGGTTGTTTTGTCCAATAAAAGTCAGAAAATGTCCGGAGAAATCGCAACCAGCCGTAATGAGTTGGGAATCAATAATAAGTCTTGTCAGGTGGAACATTAATCTCTATAATAAATACAAATAAAAAGAATGCCGATTTAACAGCCAGGGTGAAATGGCGAATAAAAAACCAGATCGGTGATAGATATGGTAAAAAATAGTTTTAGAGGGAGTAACAAATGAGTTTTGATTTGATCCAGGAAATTCCGTCACCCAGCGAGATTTTTAAAATGATGCCGCTGTCTGAGGCCGGCAAAAAAATAAAAACCCAGCGAGACCAGATGATCAGAGATGTTTTTGAAGGAAAAGATGATCGTTTTATTCTAATTATCGGTCCCTGCTCCGCAGATAATGAAACTGCGGTAATTGACTACGTTAACCGTTTAAGTATTATTCAAAAAGAGGTGGAAGATAAAATTGTTATCATTCCGCGCATTTATACCAATAAACCGCGGACCACCGGCGAAGGCTATAAGGGGATGCTCCATCAGCCCGATGCCAATAAAAAAGCCAATATGGTTGAAGGGATAAAAGCCATTCGGCAATTGCATATCCGCTCCATTGAAGAAACGGGCTTATCCTGTGCTGATGAAATGCTGTATCCGGAAAATTATGCCTATCTGGAAGATCTATTGAGCTATGTAGCCATTGGGGCCCGATCGGTGGAAAACCAGAAACATCGGTTAACCGTTTCCGGACTGGAAATCCCAGTAGGGATGAAAAATCCCACCAGCGGGGATATCACCGTCATGTTGAATTCCATTCAGGCCGCCCAGGCCGGCCATACCTTTATCTACCGGGGCTGGGAAGTGAAAACCTCAGGGAATCCCCTGACCCATGCCATCATGCGCGGTTCGGTGGATCAGCATGGCCGCAATTATCCGAATTATCATTATGAGGATATCATGCATCTGATTAAACTCTATGAAAAACGGGATTTTGCCTGTCCGGCCATCATCATCGACTTGAATCATGCCAATTCCAACAAGCGTTTTGGCGAGCAGCCCCGAATCGCCCGGGAAATTCTGCGCAATCGCCATTATGATGCGGACTTAAAAAAATATGTCAAGGGTCTGATGATCGAAAGTTATATTGAAGAAGGCAATCAGCCGATTGATGGCGGAGTTTATGGGAAATCCATCACTGATTCCTGTTTGGGCTGGAAGGCTTCAGAAGAACTGATTCGTACCATTGCCGAGAAAGTATAAAAAGACAGTAGTAATAATGGGTTTCGGTTAGATCCGTAGCAAAAATGATATGATTGAAAATGAAATAGCGGAGTTTTAATGAGGCTGGTTCCTATACTTAAAAGGAACCAGCCTCACGTTGTCTGTTGAAAGAATCATATATAATCGAACAGCATTACTGTGAATTTGCAAAGTTGAGAGAACCAATTCTAAATTGGTCAGTCCAGAAACAGATTAATAATTAAATTGAATTTATCCGGGTTTTGGAACATGAGACCATGTCCCGCTTCGGCAATTAAAACGAGTTTGGAGTTGGGCAGTTTGCTGGCCAGATATTCGGCATTTTCCGAGGGCAGAATCAGATCATCTTTTCCGTCAATAACCAGGGTTTCGTGTTGGAGAAAGGGGATTCGATTGCAGGAACCTTCCCACTTATTGATGGCCTCAGCCTGTTTGATTATTGCATCAGGATTCATCCTCCCCAGCGGGCGATAGAATATTTCCCGAATTCGATCCTGATTGCTTTTTATCCAATCGGGAGGGAAAATAAGCCGTAACCACTCATAAGCTTTATCGGAAGGGATTCCCAGGGTGTTTTCAAGTTTGGAAAGTACCTTTGGCTCGGGCGGAAAAATTTCCGGATGGCAAAGTGAAGCGTAAAGAATCAGCTTGTTGACAATTTCGGGATGCCTCAAGGCTAATTCCTGGGCAATCGATGCACCCATGGACCAACCCAGAACATGCGCTTTTTCGATCTTTAAGGCTAGCATTAATTCATAGGTGTCTTCAGCAAATTGTTCAATCGTAAAATCCTTATGACCAGAACTGGTTTCGCCCATGCCCCGATTATCAAAAACAATGACCTTGTATTTTTTTGCCAGGGAACGAAGAAGACGCTCCTCCCAAAGGTTCATGGTACCGCCATAACCCATAATTAAAAGCAGAGGATACCCGTCTCCGTAAATGCGGTAACTCATATTAATGTCTTCGACTCTTACCATAACAACACCTCTCTTTAAGAAACTAATGATCATCTATTTAATACCCACAAAGAGGGAATTTATCAGCAACTTGCTATAAATATTTGAAAAAAATAGATTTGCATTCAGTTTCAGGAACAGCATAATAAAGCCAGATAGCTTATTTACAAAAGAGATACAAACGTTTACAGTATAGCTATTTACTTATGGAAGAAACATGATACAATATAATTGAATCAAGGATCAACCAATCCTTTTCCAATTCAATGACAGAATCATTGAAAAGTAAATAAGCACTTGACTGAATGATAGAATCACGGAGAAGATTATCCGATTATAAATATAAACTCAGAGATAAGCTTCGAGGATTTGGTTTTATCGATCATAGACTCTACGATGGAAAATTCTTATCCCAATAGGAATTAGGAAGTACATTGTTAATCACAATCAGATTTATTGGCGATCGGTATTCACGTTATGATACCCCACATAAAAACAAACTGTGGTCATAATAAAAATAATTGATCAAGAATAGGTAATCGATGTGAGAAGAGAAGATGATTTTCAATTGAAATTCAGAGAATAAAGGGAGAAATTTGGACGAAAGAACAGATTGTTCAGAAATTTATTTCACTTGAAAAACCTCAATGAGCTAGCGACCAGAAAGGTAACAGAAGCGAAAATAAAAAGTAAGATAATCCCAAAAAAGTAGCAGATTTACAATGGAAAAGTGAACAGGAAGATTTTTGAAAAACAGAAAGGGGTGAGTCCCAAAAAATGACAACTGAGATTGTAAGCTGAAGCCGATTCTACATAAATAATTGTGGAATCGGCTTTCAGCATTTTTTGTGCCATCATCGTGGCTTCGGCAGGTCTGAACGACCAATTCAACGGCAGTCATCATCGGTGCCATACTGATATCGACTTTAATGAACTTGATTGGGGATATTTATACCCCGGAGCAGATCGAAATGATGAAAACCAATATGGCTGCTTACGGATTGGAAGACTACACCCTGGAAGTGGTTCAGGATATCCGAACCACCCTGTTTAACTATTTTGAAAAAGAGAACAGCGCCGGGATTCTGGATGGTGAGATTGTCATTGTGTAAAAAAATCCTGCAAACCCCGAACTGAAGGAGGAAGAAGTATGAGTGATTTAAGATTTTGTCCCAAATGCGGGACAAAAATAGAGGCTGGCGAAAGATTTTGCGGAAACTGTGGTTTTGATACCGAAACGGTGGCAAATATCGATGAAACGATCCAGCCGGGAGATCATCAGAAATTAGTTGGAAACACTGCGAATCAGCAATTCGATGATCCAAGCCGAAGCCCGGAGCCGTTACCCCAAAATCAAGGACAGATAAAATCATCCCGGATGCCAATTATCATTATTTCAATCGTATTGGGAGTGATCATCTTAATCGGTAGTATCGCCTTCTGGTGGTTTAGTCAGAGCAGTAGTCTTGCAGGAAAATCAGGAGCGGCGGTTCAGAGTCAAACCAATGCGGCAACCTTAGAATTGCCGGCCTATTCATTAAATGAAGGTTCCTATACCACCGAACAGAAAGCGGAAATCAATAAACCAGCCGGTGAAGACGTGCAGATTTATTTTACTATTGATGGAACCGATCCAACGGCCCAGTCAGCTAAATATGAGAGCCCCATTGTATTGCGGTCGAATACGACGCTTAAAAGCATCGCCATTGATAAAAACGGCAATCAGAGTGGTATAAAAACTGCTGTTTATAATATTGTGATTCCTCAGCAGGCAACCACCCAAACAACAACCCCGGCGGCGGTAACGAACGCCGAGGAACGGGCTCAATTTGAGAGTAATATCAATGGTACCTGGAAGGTCCGGGATTCCAGTGGTTTTGTTTTGTATTATACCTTCAGCGGCGGAAGAGTCAATGTCACTGATGGTGGCAGCGATTATTTTGATGATGTCTACAGCTTCAATATTTCGCCGGGAAATAACGGTACCGTCGGGACTGTTGATGCCGGAACCCACAGTTTTTCAATTGACTGTAATCCATTGGGGGATAATGCCATTTTTATTAACGGAATGTATGCTTCATATAATTAAATAGTTATTATGCAAAGAAAAAACAGCCACAAGATCCAGGGCGGATTTTGTGGCTGTTTCAGTTTGATTACATAAGAGTAAAAAATTGAGTTTGCTAATAAACTACCGTACCGACCAATTGTTAATCTGTTGTATGCGCGCAATTCGTACAGTTGCGTAAGCTGATTTTGCATAAAAGAGTTTCGTTGCAACTGTTCGCCTTGAGGCACACAACATGATGTAACAATTGTCGGTACTGAGTTATCTTCTTTAACAGTCTGAAGAATTTTTAGTTAAATAATGGTGGCAGGCTCGGGCGGCTTCCCGGCCTTCATTGATGGCCCAGACAACCAGGCTCTGGCCGCGGCGGATGTCACCGGCAGCAAAGATATTATCGACGCTGGTCTGGTAAACGCCGTAATCGGCTTTGACATTGGAGCGGGGATCCCGTTCCAGACCCAGTTGGTCAACTAGCAGGTCATCCGGTCCCAGGAATCCCATCGCCAGTAAAACCAGATCAGCGGGCAGAACTTTTTCAGTTCCGGGAATTTCCTTCATGGTCATCCGTCCGGCTTCGTCGGCCCGCCATTCAATTTCCACGGTATGCACTTCTTTGACATGACCATTGGCATCACCGACGATTTTTTTAGTGGTGGTGCAGTATTGGCGGGGATCGCTGCCATAAAGCGCAACGGCTTCTTCCTGACCATAATCCAGCTTGTAGGTTTTAGGCCATTCTGGCCAGGGATTATTGGCAGCCCGGGTGGCCGGTGGTTTGGGCATAATTTCTAATTGCAGCACGCTTTTACAGCCGTGACGGATCGAGGTGGCAACACAGTCGGTGCCGGTGTCACCGCCGCCGATAATGACCACATGCTTGTCCTTAGCCGAGGTATAGTTGCCATCGGCCAGGTTGGAGTCTAACAGGCTTTTGGTATTGGCTGACAAAAAGTTGATCGCAAAATCCACACCCCGAAGGTTTCGGCCTTCCACCGGTAGATCCCGGGGTTTGGTAGCACCGCCGCATAAAACAACGGCATCATAATCGACTTTTAAATCAGCAACGGGATAGTCTTTACCGACTTCGGTGCTGGTGACAAAGTTGATGCCTTCAGCAGTCATCAGGTCTACCCGACGTTGAACCACGTCGATTTTATCCAGTTTCATGTTGGGGATGCCGTACATTAACAGTCCACCAATCCGGTCAGCCCGTTCGTAGACGGTGACGTTATGGCCGGCTTTGTTCAGCTCGGCGGCACAGGCCAGACCAGCCGGACCGGAGCCGACCACGGCGATTTTTTTATCGGTCCGGTGCTTAGGTGGCTTGGGGGTAATCCAGCCTTCTTTGAAAGCATGATCGATAATTGTGCATTCATTGGTTTTAATGGTTACCTGCGGTTCGTTCAGTCCCACAGTACAGGCCCCTTCACAGGGAGCCGGGCAAACCCGGCCGGTGAATTCGGGGAAATTATTGGTGTTGAGCAGTCGGACCAGAGCCTCTTTCCATAAACCCTTGTAAATCATATCATTCCATTCCGGAATTAAATTATGAATCGGGCAGCCTGAGGCACCGCCAGCAATCATCATGCCGGAGTGGCAGTAAGGCACGCCGCAATCCATACAGCGGGCGCCCTGAAGGCGTTGCTTTTCTTCGGTCAGTTCTAAATGAAACTCGTTCCAGTCGTTGATTCGTTCAAGAGGTTCCCGATCCTTGGGTACTTCCCGGTTATATTCTAAAAATCCTGTTGATTTTCCCATAATTGTTTACCTCCTCTCTAATTTCCGCTTACCCGGGACAGATCCCGGTTATTTTCATCAAAAGCTGCCATTAAGGCTTCGTCGCCGGTGAGACCCTGGGCTTTAACCCGCTCCATGGCATCCAGCATTCGTTTATAATCTCGAGGTAAAACCTTGGTAAACAGTTTCGCATAGCGATCAAAGTCATCCAGAATTTTCTGCGCCAGGGAACTGTTAGTATAATCCCGGTGTTTGGTGATTAATTCTTTAAGCTCAGCCAGTTCGGCAGCATCGGTGATTTTGATCAGATCAACCATTTCAGCATTGCAGGATTCACAGAATTTTTCATCCAGATCCAGGACATAAGCGATTCCGCCGGACATCCCCGCCGCAAAGTTTCGGCCGGTTTTCCCGAGGATAACAACCTTTCCGCCGGTCATGTATTCACAGCCATGATCGCCGACGGATTCAACCACCGCGGTAACCCCGCTGTTGCGGACACAGAAACGTTCGCCGGCAGCGCCCCGAATATAGGCCTCACCCTGGGTAGCTCCGTATAAAGCCACATTTCCAATGATGATGTTGTCTTCCGGAACAAAGGTCGCTTCTTTGGGTGGGTAGATGACCATTTTTCCGCCCGATAAGCCTTTGCCGAAATAGTCGTTGGCATCGCCTTCCAGTTTGATGGTAATCCCTTGGGGAATAAAAGCACCCAAACTCTGGCCCGAAGAACCCTTCAGGTTAAGGGTGATGGTGTCTTCCGGTAATCCTTCTTCACCATAGCGTTTGGTAACTTCATTTCCGATGATCGTACCGACAACCCGGTTGACATTTTTAATGGTGGTATTAATGACCACTTTTTCAGCCTTGTCCAAAGCAGGTTGACAGAGATCCAGGAGTTCGGTTAAATCCTTGGATTTTTCAATGTTATGGTTTTGCTCGATCTGGCAGTATAACCCGCCGCCTTCCGGAACTTCGGGCTGGTATAAAATACTGGAGAAATCCAGTCCTTTAGTTTTCCAGTGGTCAATCGCTTTGTTCATTTCCAGTTTATCGGAACGGCCGACCATTTCATCAATGGTTCTAAAACCAAGCTCAGCCATGATTTCGCGAAGTTCCTGAGCAATAAATTTCATGAAATTAACAATATGTCCGGGATCACCGGTAAACCGTTCACGCAGTTTAGGGTTTTGTGTTGCCACCCCGACCGGACAGGTATCCAGATGACAGACCCGCATCATGACGCAACCAAGAATAACCAGTGGGGCGGTGGCAAATCCGTATTCTTCAGCCCCCAGTAAGGTTGCGACCGCTAAATCTTTACCGGTTAACAGCTTGCCATCCGTTTCAACTTTTACTCGGGTTCTTAGATTATTAAGTACTAATGTCTGGTGGGTTTCGGCCAGGCCCAGTTCCCAGGGCAGACCGGCATGACGGATACTGGTTCGCGGCGAGGCTCCGGTACCGCCGTCATAACCACTGATCAGAATCACATCAGCTTTAGCTTTGGCAACACCGGCAGCGATGGTCCCAACGCCGACTTCAGAAACCAGTTTGACATTGATTTTAGCTTCACGGTTGGCATTTTTTAAGTCATGGATCAGTTCCGCTAAATCCTCAATCGAATAAATATCATGGTGGGGTGGTGGCGAAATCAGCCCAACACCAGGGGTGGAGAACCGTGTTTTGGCAACCCAGGGATAAACCTTACGTCCCGGCAGCTGACCGCCTTCACCCGGTTTGGCGCCCTGAGCCATTTTAATCTGAATTTCCTGGGCACTGGACAGGTAATGGCTGGTGACGCCAAAACGACCGGAAGCCACCTGTTTGATCGCACTGAGACGGGAATCGCCGTTGTGCAGTGGGATATGTCGTTCCGGATCCTCGCCGCCTTCACCGGTGTTGCTCTTGCCGCCAATGCGGTTCATGGCAATGGCCAGACTTTCATGGGCTTCGCTGCTCAGCGAACCATAAGACATGGCCCCGGTCTTAAAGCGGGTGCAGATACTTTCAACGGATTCAACCTCATCAATGGAAATCGGCTGACGATCTTTAAAGGTCATCATTCCTCTTAAGGTGCAGGTACGCTGACTCTGTTCATTAATCAAGGCCGTATATTCCTGATAGGTTTGGTAATCTCCGTTACGGCAGGCAGTCTGTAGTTTATATACTGCTTCGGGATTATAGGTGTGATATTCACCATCAGCCCGCCATTGGAAATTGCCGCCAGATTCCAGGGTATTGGCGTCGGCAAAGGGGTTACTATAGGCTTCGTCATGACGCATTTGCGATTCCCGGGCAATTTCATTGATGCCTATCCCTTCGATTCGGGATGGGGTTCGGGTAAAGTATTTGTCGATGACGTCGGAATTAATCCCCACGGCTTCGAAAATCTGGGCGCCGTGATAACTTAAAATGGTTGAAATCCCCATTTTAGACAGCACTTTTATAACGCCCTTGCTGACCGTTTTGATATAGGTTTTAACCGCTTTTTCATAGCTTACATCGGTTAACAAACCTTTTTCGATCAGGTCTTCCACGGTTTCGAAAGCCAGATAAGGGTTAATGGCAGTGGCACCGTAACCGATCAGCACGGCAAAATGATGGACTTCCCGTGGTTCGCCGGATTCCACAATTAAACTGACTCGGGTTCGGGTCAGATTGTTGATTAAATGATGATGGAGACCAGAAATCGCCAGTGCTGATGGAATTGGCATCATCTTGGCGTTAACACCGCGATCGGAAAGGACAATGATGGTATGACCCTCGGCGATGGCTTTATCAGCGGCAACAAAAAGATCTTCCATGGCTTTTTCCAGACCATCGCCACCGGTATTGCTTTCAAATAAGGTGGAAAGGGTAATGGTTTTAATCAGCGGATCATCCAGTTCCCGGATCTTTTCCAGATCTTCATTACTGAGAATCGGCATGTCCAGACTGATCTGATGACAGCTTTCGGGCAATGGATGGATCAGGTTGCCTTCACCACCAAGATAGACCTCGGTTCCGGTGATCAATTCTTCCCGGAGAGCATCAATCGGCGGATTGGTTACCTGGGCAAACATCTGCTTAAAGTAATTAAAGAGGACCTGAGATTTGTCGGATAAGACCGCCAGCGGGATATCGTTACCCATGGCGCCAATCGGATCGACACCGTCTTTAGCCATCGGAATAATCAGGGCCTTTAAATCTTCATAGGTATAACCAAAAGATTTTTGACGCTGAACCAGGCTTTCTTTATCGGCTTTTATGTTTGTTTTTGGTGCTGGCAATTTATCCAGGGTAATATTATGTTCGTCAATCCATTTAGCATAAGGCTGCTGAGAGGCCACGGAATATTTCAGGTCTTCATCATTGATGATTTCACCCTTTTCAGTATCGATCATCAGCATCCGACCCGGTTTTAAACGCTCCTTACAGAGAATGTTTTCGGGGGGAATATCTAAAACACCAACTTCTGAGGACAAGATAACCATATCATCTTTGGTCACATAGTAACGGGAAGGTCGCAGACCATTTCGGTCAAGAACCGCGCCCAGACGGACACCGTCGGTGAAAGCGATGGCGGCAGGACCGTCCCAGGGTTCCAGCATCCGCGAATGATAATTATAAAAAGCTTTTTTCTCAGGGCTCATGGTCTGGTGTTTGGACCAGGGCTCCGGAATCATCATCATCGCGCTGTGAGCCAGAGAACGTCCGGTTAAGCTCAAAAATTCAAAGGCATTATCAAAGATGGATGAGTCACTGCCATCAACATCAACTACCGGAAAGGTTTTTTCCAGTTCATTGCCAAAGAGTTCGCTTTGGAGCAAGGATTGACGGGCGTACATCCAGTTGACATTGCCCCGGAGGGTATTGATCTCACCATTATGGATGACATAACGGTTCGGATGGGCTCTTTCCCAGCTGGGGAAAGTATTGGTGCTGAAACGGGAATGGACCATGGCAATGGCAGTGGTCACATCCGGGTCCTGAAGATCGAGATAGAATTCACCAACCTGATCTTCGGTCAGCATCCCTTTATAAACGACCGTACGTGAAGAAAAGCTGGCCGCATAAAAAGACAGACCCTTCTTTTTAGTTTTCTTTTCGGCCTGTTTTCGAATGGTATACAGCTTTCGTTCGAAAGCCATGGTATCGGTAATCGCCGGATCTTTTTGGATAAATACCTGTTTGAGGTAAGGCATGCTTGCAACGGCGGTTTTTCCCAGATCGCAGAGATCCACCGGAACATCTCGCCAGCCCAGAAGGGTTTGACCTTCTTCTATTATAATAGCCTCCAGAATTTTTTCGCATTGGCTTCTTTCGTCGACATCGGTGGGCATAAATAACATCCCCAAACCATAATCCCCCGGTTGGGGCAGGGTAAAGCCTTCTTTAATAGAAGCTTTTTCCAAAAACTGGTGGGGGATCTGGATTAGAATCCCGGCGCCATCACCGGTATTCTGTTCGGAGCCCCGTCCGCCACGGTGTTGTAAATTAACAAGTGTGGTTAAAGCCTGTTGGACGATATCGTGAGATTTCTTTCCTTTGATATGGACAATCGCTCCGATACCACAGGCATCATGTTCAAAAGCAGGATCGTAAAGTCCCTGCTTTGGTGGTAAACTAGTGTGTTTCATACGCATTTTAACCTTCCTCAGAAAAATCTTTTTTGTAATGAACAGAATACTATTGTCCGATTTAAAATTCAACAATTTTTATTCATGTTTAACGAGTAATTTTTTTGTACCTGACTATACCATACGCCTAGATTAAAGTATAATAAACTTTAAAAAAATACGGGAGTGTGCCGAATTTTACAGGATGAGATACGGTTTTATAATTATACTATAAAGCTAGATAATTATCACAAGAATTTATATATAAAACCCCCGATATTTCCAATTTTTTGTAATGTATCTAGTAATCAAAAGCAATTTGTGTTTCTAATTGGCGTTCACTTGTATGTGAAAACCGCACAGTTGTGGCTTGTATGCGGTTACACTAAGCGTTGAACGGATGTCAACGCTTTATCGAGAATTTTCTTATGTTTTTTTAAGATTCTGGTAAAAAAATAGCTCTATCTCCAATTAGAACTGAGGGTGTCCTAATTGAGATAGAGCTTAGGGTGATCTAGCTGTGAAAGATGTTTTTCTCATTTATAAAAGTACGGCAATTTAATTTTGGGGCTTAACTTTGTTTAGACAATTATGGATCGTTTAAAACATTTCCTTGCTGAGTTGGTCAATAACATCGCTGGTTGCTTCATAAACGCCGGGGAAAGAGCTGATGTTCAATCCCTGACTTAAATTGGGGATAAAATAAAGCTTGCCACATTCTTCACAGGCTTTTTTTGCATCAGCATAAATCAGCTCGCGAGTCCAGCCGGGGAAATCAACCCGGCCGCTGTCAATATCACCCATAAAGGAGATCTGGCCGCCGTATTTTTTGATCAGATCAGGGACATTATTAGTAGTCATAACACCCTGCCAGATATCGACACCCATTTCGATCATCTCAGGAACGAGCGTTGCCGCATAGGAGTCACTATGGTGAATAATCAGTTCAACGCCATTAGCTTTCCAGTAGCCATAGACCTTTTTGTAAGCGGGCAGAATAAACTCGTCAAACATTGCTGGTGAGATGAATGTGGAAATTTGGCTGCCCCAATCGTCATGATGAAACAATGCGTCAGGATGGATGTGTTCGATATATTCTTTGGCATAAGCCAGTTCATACTCGACGACGTAGTCGATCAGTTCTTTCATCGCTTCCGGTTCTTCATAGAGTGCCATCAGGGCATCTTCCATACTCATCAGATGATGGGTCATTTCAAAAATTCCCGGGGCGCAGAATGCGGTGACAAATTTATCGTTTCGGTCAACAGATTCAGCATGTGCTATTGCGGCAGCCCACTCTTCATCGGTATAGAAAACCGAGGGCGCTTTAACTTGATTTTTCCAATCAGTGATATCTTTTAGCGCCTTATGTTCATCATCATGCATGGGAAAAGAGCCGATTTGATCAGCGGGCCAATCAAAGGTAATCCCCCATTTATTTTTAACCCTTGTACCAGGAGCCGGAGCCAGCGGAAGATCCATCGGAGCCTCTAAGATTATTTCCATAAATTCATACTGATTGACAAATCGATCGGGATTTCCGCCTTTAATGACTTCCATCAAGTTCTGTCTTTTTGTTAACATTGATAATTCCTCCTAAAATTTTGGAATGTTCATTTTATCATTTCGAATTTTAACTTTTAAATTATGGAATGGGATACGGTTAGTTATTGAGAAATAAAAACTTACGCCATGGCCAGTTCTTTAGCTTTGACTGCCGCACTGCCGGCATCTGGAGCGTAACCGTCGGCGCCAACTTCGGCAGCGTATTCTGGTGTTACCGGGGCCCCACCAACAATAACTTTAACATCTGGGTAAGCCGCTTTAACGGTTGCCACGGCTTCTTTTAAAGCCGGCATGGTGGTGGTCAACAGGCCGGAACAGGCCACCAGTTTAACATTTTTATTATCTTTAACCGCCTGGACAAAGGTATCGGCGGGGACATCAACGCCCAGGTCAACCATATCAAAACCGGCGCTTTCGATCATCATCGAAACCAGATTTTTACCGATGTCGTGAAGATCGCCGGCCACCGTACCGATGATACAGGTGCCGAGTGAGGCAGAACCGTCTCCGGCCATCAGTGGTTTTAAAACTTCCACGCCCTTTGACATGGCTTTGGCGGCGATCAGCATTTCTGGAACGAAAATTTCGCCGGATGAGAATTTATCACCAACCACGCTCATGGAATCAACCATCGCCTGAAGAATTTCTCCTGGGGAGCTGCCTTCGTCCAGGGCTTCCTGTACCAGTCCGGGGACCAATTTTGACTTTCCGGCTTCAACCTTTGCTTTGACTTCTTCAATTTTTGACATCTTTTTCCTCCTGGTTTAATAATTTTGTTTGCAAGCAATTTTAATATATAGGATCAATGTCAAAAAGTCAACAAAATTCGTAAAATAATTATTTAAACCTAAAATAGTAGTTAAGAAAACGATTAAAACAGAAAAAAAACTAGAATTAAAAAGATTCCACTATTGTTTGCAAACAATAGTGGAATCTTCAACATATAAATAGTTTTTAACTTCTTTTAATTGAGGATACTCTTCAAGCAATCGATCAATCGTGCAGTTGGCAGAGCTGATCAATGATTTCAGGAGCAGATTATTATAATCAATTTTCAAAGAATAAAGCATCTGATTGATGCACAAATTAAAAAGTTCTTCTTTGGTAAGGTCAATTTCTTTTTCATACTGTTTCATGGTGAGGCTCCGGATCACTCCGAATGATGCAGTAACAGCACAATTACAGAGAAGATCTTTTTCAGAAATGTCAATTTGATTATTCTGATTAACTAGGATTTGATAAAGCGTGTAGAGGTTCCCATCACGGGTGGCTTTTTCAAGCAAATCAAATTTGTTCATTTCGTAAATAAATCGGTCGTAGTGGGGATCTATGCCAGTTAATTTGAAATGCAATTTGAAAAAGGTTATTAATTGTAATAATTCATCATCAGTGGGAAGATACTTGAGCAGGTGTGAGTAGAGGGTCTCGTAATTATTGTTGAGCATATCACTGGCGATGAGGTCCTTGGTTTTAAAATAATAGGTGACTAAACCCAGATTAACACCAGCTTCTTTGGCGATCATGGTGTTTGGTGTGTTGGCGTAACCATTTTCCAGGTAGAGCCGCTTGGCAGTATTATAAATTTTATCTCTGGTATTCATAATAGGATTATCCTCATTCTTTTTTTTAGAGTATAAGAATATAATAGCACAGAAAATGAAAAGCCGTCCATGCCTAATTTATTCGCAGACAAAATGTCTGATCAAAGCCGTTGTGATACGGGAATTATTTTAGATAACTGGATATTTCAGAATCAAGAAGGAAGAAAATGATTAATGAGAATATAGTGGGGTAATAAGATAAGACAAAAAAGTGTGGAAAAATGAGAAGATTATCGTAATTTGGGTTAAGAAAGATGGGGTCTTTAAAATGAATAAGTTTAAGTTGTCATTAATAATAGGAATAGGCATGCTGCTGGCCTTGGTCCTGGCTGGATGTAGCGGCGGCACAGATAGTGGCAGTACGTCAGGTCAGTCTAATGTTTCAAAAGATACCGTTTATGAGTTTTATGATAAGGTACAATTAGATCAGACCAAGGAACAGGTGGATGCGGAATTGGGAGTGACCCCAACCGAAAGCACCCAAATGGAGAACATCTATACGTATGTGAATGATGATACCGGTTTTGGGGTGAGTGTGCTGTTTGACGAAAATGCAATTGCGACAAGTAAGACCTTGTTTTATTCGATGACTGAAGAGCTGGCTTTTTTAACAACGAAACCAGTGACCAAGGAACAGGCTGAAAGTATTCCTGATGGAGCCACGTATGATGAAGTAAAAAATATCTTGGGCGGAGCTGGAACCGAAACCAGTGCCACCAAGATGATTCCCTTTGAAGATGATAAGGTAAGTTACATAAGGGTATGGGTTAATCAGGATGGCACCATGCTTCAGGCAGTCTTTTTAACAGATGGAACCACAAACAACGTGATGTATTTTGATTAATGAGAAACTAAATTATCTCAATTTGCCTGCTGGCCGATTGAGATAATTTTTTTAGGAAATCGCAGTTCTGGTTGCATCTTTTCGCGGGTGCTGATATAGTAGAAAAAATAAACGAACAGATACAAATTAAAAGCTTAGGAGCTAAAAAATGATAACGGTCAGCGCAACAATCATCTTAGTATCAGTCATTCTAGTTGGACTTGTTTTTGCCTTGACAAACGGTCTTCATGATGCAAGTTCTGTGGTAGCCACCTTTATCAACTGCGGAGCGGCCAGTCCCAAACAGGCTATTGCAATGGCGTCTTTTTTTGGACTGGTTGGAGCAGTGCTCGGCGGCAATCTGGTGGCGGATGCCATCTCAGAATTAATTGATTTACCCATGAACACAACGTTGCTATCGATTCTTTTTGCTGCTATATTTGGTGCGACGCTATGGAATTTATTAACCTGGAAATTAGGCTTGCCCTCAAGTTCCACCCATGCATTAATCGGCGGTATTATCGGGGCGGTGGTTGTTTCTTCCGGGGGTGACAGCATTGTTTGGGGATGGTCCGAATTGATCGGTGAAAATCATGAAATTACCGGGATTGTCAAAGTCATTGCAGCCCTTTTTTTATCCCCCTTAATTGGATTTCTGGTCGCATTTTTACTGGAAAAAACATCAAAATTATTATTAAGAAATGCCCGGGTTACGATTAACCACCGCATTAATCAGTTGCAGTGGATCATTGTTGCGGGTCTTTCGTACAGCCACGGTTCTAATGATACTCAAAAAATAATCGGGATCATTACTCTGGCATTGGCGGCCTGGAGTGGCACAGCCAGCGAATCGGCTCCGCTTTGGGTGCGGGGCAGTGGTGGCCTGGTGATGTTTATGGGAACCTTGTTGGGGGATGGAGTATTATGAAGACTTTGGGTCGCGGTATTTATGACATTAAACCGTTGCACAGTTTAAATTCGCAATTATCCTCGGTGGCATCAATTCTTGGGGCAACGCTGGTGGGGGCTCCGGTCTCCACCACTCATGTGGTTGTCGGTGGGATTATGGGCGTTGGCGCAGGCGATGAATATAAAATGGTTAATTGGGGAATTGTTAAAGAAATTCTGGTAGCATGGTGTATTACGATTCCCTTATCAGCCGTGGTTTCAGCTTTAATTTATACCATAATAACGATTATTTTTAAGGTTATCTAGAGGGAGAACAAAATAATGGAAAAAAGAAATATTATCGACCGGATTTTTCCGATTAAATACCATTTTCATCAGATGCTGTTTATGCAGGCACAAAGCAACGCATCCGGAGTGGAAGCGCTGTACAATTGGTTAAAAAGCGGCGCCGACAAAGATAGCCAGGCATTAATACAGTGTGTTAAAGAAGCAGATACGATTCGGATGGAGATGGAAAAAAACTTGACCGAAGCTTTTATTACCCCCTTTGACCGGGGTGATATTTATTCTATATCGGTGGGGATGAATCGGGTTTTGAAATATGCCGAATCAACCCTGGTGTCGATGAAAACCTTTGATGTAAAAGCCAATGATACCATTATCAGTATGGTTGAACAATTAAAAAGAGGAGTCGAAATTTTTGCCGCCGCAGTCAGCGATCTGAAAAAGAATCACGGCAAATCTGAAGAAGCGGTGGTTAAAATGAGAGCGACTCATCGAGAAATTGAAAAACTTTATATGGATGGCATGGTTTTTGTATTTGCCGGGGCGGATTCAATGGCGGCGATAAAAAAACGCGAAGTTTATCATCATATCAAAGATGCGTCAACAAACCTGGAGGAAACCGTGGATGTGCTTCATCGGATTATTGTCCGGCTGACTTAAAGCAGTTTGGAAATAAAAAAATCGAATCGACACGAAGAAAAGTCTATTTAGATAGACCTTTTTTAATGCGGTTACCTTTCAATAGTGTAAGGTGCTTTTAAAATTATGTAAGGCTAATCGATGGCAGCTAAAAAAACAGCGTGATAGAATTAGTCTAAAGTAAATGAGTGGAGGCACTTGATGACAGTATTAAAAGTAAGTGATGTTAGAAAAGTATATGGTTCAAAACAGGGCGGCAGTGTGTCAACGGCACTGAATGGTGTCAGTTTCGAAATTGAAAAAGGCGAGTTTGTTGGGATCATGGGTCCGTCCGGCGCAGGAAAGTCCACCCTACTAAATGTAATTGCGACAATCGATACGGTTACGGCGGGAGAAATTTCCATTGGCGGGCAGGATATTTGCAGCATAAAGGAACCGGCGCTTTCAGATTTTCGCAGGAGTAAGCTGGGCTTTATTTTTCAGGATTATAACCTGTTGGATACCTTGACCTTAAAGGAAAATATCGCCTTACCGCTGATTTTATCTAAAAAAAGTCTCAAAGAAATTGAGCATACCGTAAATCATGTCGTCACCGAACTGGGTATTGAAAACTTTTTAGGAAAGTATCCCTATGAAGTATCCGGTGGTCAAAAACAAAGAGCATCCGCGGCCAGAGCGATGGTCAATGCTCCGGAACTGGTACTGGCCGATGAACCAACCGGAGCCCTGGATTCCAAGTCGTCAAAAGATCTGCTTCAATGCATGCAACGATTGAATGAAAAAAATCAGGCGACGATTATGCTGGTTACCCACGACGCCTTTGCCGCAAGCTTTTGCAAACGGATTATTTTCATCAAGGATGGCGTCTTGTTTATGGAAATCTTCAATACCGGCACCAGAAAGGAATTCTTTGACAAGATCCTAAAAGTCCTGTCTTCGTTAGGGGGCGATAACAGTGAACTTTTTTAGTCTGGCATTAAATAATATCAAAAAGAAGTTTGGCAGCTACTTAATCTACTTAATCAGTACCATCTTTGCAGTGACTATTTTTAGTATCTTCTGCTCAATCTATTTCAATCCGCAATTTTCCGGTTATCGCTTTGGTGCTGGCAAGATAACGGTTTTATTTAAAGCAGCGGCAATTGCGATTGTGCTATTTTCTTCGGTCTTTGTCCTGTACTCCAACCAGTTTTTTGTCAAAACAAGAAAAAAGGAAATCGCGATTTATTCGCTGGTGGGCATGAAAAAAGGTCAGATTGGTCGGATGATGTTTTATGAAAATATCATCATGGGACTGATTGCAACCGTTTGTGGGACCGTTTTAGGAATTGTATTTTCACGCTTTTTTTCGATGATCTTATTAAATCTCATGGCCGATGGGACAGCAGTGACTTTTTCAGTTCAATGGCAGGCAGTTATCACAACGGTGGTGGCTTTTCTGATTTTGTTCATGATCAGTTCACTAAACGCCTATGGGATTATTTACCGCTATAAACTGATTGAGTTGTTATCCGCAAATAAAGAAAGTGAAAAACTGCCGAAATATTCTGTAATAGGGGGAATATTAGCAATTATGTTGATTGTCCTTGGTTACACAATCGCGATGGTCATGGATGTCAATGAAGGGGGACTTCATCTGATGATCCCGGCGTTGGTTATTTTAGTTTGCATTGTCATCGGCACATTACTGCTTTTTAAAAACTTTATTCCCATGGCCATGTTGGCTCTGAAAAGAAACAGAGCTTTTTATTATAAAACAGAAAATATTATCAGTATTTCCCAGATTGTATATCGGATTAAAGCAAATTCTAAAATGCTGAGCTTCATTGCCATTACCTGTGCCATTACAATCACGATGATGAGTGCAACCTTCTCGATGTACCGAGCCTTGGGAAGTATGATGCCCTATTACTCGCCATTTTCATATATAAGTAAAAATATCGACGATCAGCAGTTTAATGAGATGCTTGAAGTGATAAAACAGACTGGCGAAGTTAAGGTGACAGCGACGAATCAGTTTGAAATTATAAAAATACAGCTTCAGAATGATGAGTATTCAATTGAAACGGAGAACAACCCGGGAATGATGGTTAGTGGCTATATTATGTCACAAAGCACATATCAGTCAATCATTAAGGATACAAAAGTTGGAACAGGCGCGTTTCACAATATGAAAACAGATTTCAATATGGATTTAAAAGATGGCGAAGGGTATTTTATTGATGGGAATACCAAAAAGGATTACTGTGAAAATCTAACTGGCAGTGCGATGAATTTGCAATTTTCAAATGAAACCGATACTTATACGATTGTCGGGGTATCGTTGCATAAATATATTGGCTTTTTGGATTTGTATTTAAAACCAACGATGGTATTAAGTGATGCTGCCTATAAAAAGTATCTGGAGCAGGCTGGAGCAGACGATGTGGTGAACTTTACCGGAATCATGTTTGATAATCCGGCGGGATCGGAAAATACAGTGGCGGCATTAAACAAAATCGTTCCGGAGAATATCCAGTCCAGCAGTACCCTGGGCATCGCCAATCTGAGTTATATTGGTGTCTACAAATCGATCTTTTCGCTGTACGGGGCTTATGTATTTATTGGATTATTTATTGGTATCTTGTTCTTACTTGCTTCTGGCAGTATCATGTATTATAAACAAATTATTGAGGCGCAGGAAGAAGTGAGCCGATATGATATCCTCAAGAAAATCGGGATGAGCAGGGATGAGATAAAAAAATCCATTGCTAAACAATTGGCGATCGTATTTGGCTTGTCGTTAACAGTGGGGCTGTTGCATTCTGCATTTGCCTTATTAACCTACAACCGAACCATGGATCTTGGCGGAAAAGAATTACCGACGATGATCAATGCCGGCATTATTGTGGGAATCTACATTATCATCTATTGTTTTTTCTATTTTTTATCGGTCAACAGCTATATGCGCATTGCCTGGGGGCGGAAAAAATAAATCATAATTTGCCGTGATCCAGTTATAATGTAATAAGCCAAAGCACTATTGTTAGCGGCCTGACCAGTAGACCGGACAATCAATTATGAAATTTTAAATAAACAAACCTTACATGCTTCGCTGCTGGTTTTATGAAACTGGCAGCGAGGCTCATTGCGTTATGGCAAATAGATTGTGTTATTGATGGAAAGAGTGAAATCATTGTTTAAAATATTATTAATTGAAGATGACAAAAAAATATCGGACATTGTGGTGGAAAATCTGATAAAAGCGGGATATGATTCCCTTGCGGTCACAGATTTTTCGGATGTTTTGCCTGAATATATGGCTTTTAAACCGGATCTGGTATTATTGGATATCATTTTGCCGTTTTACGATGGGTATTACTGGTGCGGACAAATCAGGCTTCTGTCAAAGGTTCCGATTATTTTCATTTCATCCAAAAGCACCGACATGGACATTATCATCGCAACCAATATGGGAGGCGACGATTATCTGGTCAAACCCTTTTCCATCGATATTCTCCTTGCCAAAGTGGCGGGGCTTTTGAGACGAACATATTCCTATGACAACTCCGAAATGGATATCATTTCTCATCAGGGTCTTATTTTTAACATTGGCAGCGGGGTGGTGTCTGTCAATGAAAAAAGTGCCAAATTGACAAAAAATGAAGCCCAGATTCTGGGTTTGCTATTAAAGAGCCGCGGCAACACGGTCAGTCGGGAAAGAATCATGCGAAATCTCTGGAAAGATGCCAGTTTTATAGATGACAATACCCTGACAGTCAATATCACCCGGTTAAGAAAAAAGTTAAAAGATCTTGGACTTGAAAGCTATATTGAGACAATAAAAAATTTGGGATATAAAATATGACGATTAAAGATTATTCATGGGATAAAAAATATCTGATTTTTTTATACACCATCATGGTGCTGTTTACCGGAACGGTAATATTCATTGGCGAGTCCGTTGCCGTGAATCAATCAAACGGTTTGTATGTTGTTGAAGTATCGATACTTTTATTTGCGATTTATTTAGCGGTTGATTTTATCGTTAAGAATAAGTATTACAAACGGTTAAAAGAAATATCAGATTTAGAGGGACTGGACTGGGTAAATTCACTTCCGATACCAGCGAGCTCAGAACAACGGATTTATAATGAACTCATGCAAAAACAATATCAGGCGATTAACAAAAAGTTAAGCGAATATCAATCAAAAAGTATTGAAAACCGTGAATTCATAACCATGTGGGTTCATGAAATAAAAACACCCATTGCGGCATCAAAATTGATCATCGAAAACAGTTTGGATCATCCCTCAGAAGAGGTGCTTTACAGCATCGAGGATGAGATTGCCAAAATTGAAGATTTTGTTCAAATGACGTTGTTCCATTCCCGAACCGATGATTTTGCCAAAGACTATATCATTAACAGCATCAATCTGAAAAAGGTTGTTAACGAATGTATTAAAAGAGAGTTCTCGAGTATTCTCAATAAAAATTTAACTCTGCAATTGCAAAATCTTGATTTGCAAATTGATTCGGATGAAAAATGGTTGGGGTTTATTATTAAGCAAATCCTTGATAATGCCATCAAATATTCGACTGCAAATGGAAAAATCAGTATTTATGCCGAATCTCATCAAGATGAAGTGATGTTAATCATTGAAGATGAGGGGGCTGGCATAAAAGAAGAAGATATCCTCAGAGTTTTTGATAAAAACTTTACCGGCAGCAATGGGCGCAAGTATGTCACTGCCACGGGTATAGGCTTATATCTGAGTCAGAAAATCGCCCGAAAACTGAGCCATCTGATAACAATTTCTTCTGATTCGGGAAAAGGGACAAAGGTAAGCATCCATTTTCCTCATTGGAATGATTTTTATGATGTTTAAATGGATAAATGCGGCCGATCAGTTTAAGCGAGAATAAAATTAAAATCTTTAAGCATTGTCTGAAATGATGGCATAATTTAAAAGAATTATGTTATAGTAATAGCTCAAATGGAATAGGTATGATAAAAGTAAAGGATTACATAATGAAGGATAATATAGCAAAGATGAGACCATCGGCAGATGAAGGGAGGACGTCATGAATAAGAAAATAAGAAGGATAACAAGATGGCTGGCAATAATGATGGTTTTTTTCTTGCTGTTTCCAGCAGGGAGTCTGGCAGAAGATTCCGTTAAGCCTGGAGAGCAATCCAATGAATCAATAGCAACGGATAATATCAGTACGCCGTTAAACGAAGGGTCTGAACAGGGTAATGAAATTCCAGCAGATATTGAAACCCTGGAACAGGTGCCAGAGGTTAATACCAACGAAAACATCGATCAACAAATTGTTGTTGTTTATGCCGATAGTGGCGAAGATAATGTCAAAGACCTGGCGTTGACAACCGAAGAGGTTGTTTCTGGTGAGCAGGTATCTAATCGGGTTGATATCATTGAAGTCAATGTGGAAACAAATGTGGAAGCGTTGATGGCAGAGCTGGCCCAAAACCCCAATGTCCTGGCGGTGGATAAGAACGAAAAAATCGAAGTAACGGCCCTTCCCAACGATCCCTACATTGTTAATGGCTCCGCCTGGCAGTTTCAGCGAATTGGCGCCGACCAGACCTGGAATCAGGTGTCCAATGCTGATCCAGTGGTGGTGGCGGTCATTGATACCGGTGTAAATGTCAATCATCCGGATCTCATCGGCAATACCGTAGCTGGCTATGATTTTGTCACCGGCCAGACCAATGTTGTTGATCTGGCCGGTCATGGAACCGCTGTCAGCGGATGTATCGCCGCGGTCACCAATAATGGGGTTGGCACGGCCGGTATTTCCGGGTTGGCCAATATAAAAATTGCCCCCTATCGTACCGGAGGGGAATACAGCGGGGATACCCAGCTGGATGTGGCCTACATTTGTGCCGCCATCCTCAAAGCCGCGGAACGGCCGGAGGTAAAGGTCATCAATATGAGTTTTGGCGGATACGGAACCTTTTCTTCTTTGGCAGTGGCGGTTAGTGAGGCGGTCAGTGTCGGGAAAATTGTGGTGGCATCTTCCGGTAATGAAGGCGAATCATGGAACGCCCGGGTGGGACAATATTCTTATCCGGCATCCTACGACCATGTTATATCGGTTGGCGCGATTAATAAGGATAACACCCGTTCGTCCTTTTCCCAATATAATGACCGGGTCGATTTATGCGCCCCCGGCCAATCAGTCTTGACCACCGCCAGAAGCGGCGGATACGAATATGCCAGCGGAACATCTTTCTCCAGTCCCATTGTTGCCGGAGCCTGCGCGGTACTGATGGCCGCTGATTCGAGCTTAGATGCCGAAGCAGTTGAGACGATTCTGAAAAGCACCGCCCTGGACCTCGGAACAGCGGGCAGCGATGCTTATTATGGCAGTGGCTTGATTCAGCTGAATCAAGCGGTGGCTTCCATCAATTCCAGTGAAACTGTTGGTACGACCTATCGTACCCATGTTCAGAACGTCGGCTGGCAGGGCTGGAAATATGACGGTCAGATCAGCGGCACCTCAGGCCAATCGCTGCGGCTGGAAGGAATCGAAATCAAGATGAATGATCTCGGAACTGATCTTGGGGTTGAGTACCAGACTCATGTCCAAAATATTGGCTGGCAGGGTTTTAAGAGCGATGGCCAAACCAGTGGCACCTATGGCCAATCGTTGCGATTGGAGGCTATTCAAATTCGTCTGACCGGAGCCGTGGCGACTAATTATGATGTCTACTACCGGGTTCACAGTCAGAATTATGGTTGGCTGGATTGGGCCCAAAATGGCGGCAGTTCAGGAACTCAGGGTAAGTCATTGAGGCTGGAAGCCATCGAAATTCGCGTCGTTCCCAAAGGCGCTGCCGCACCGGGATCAACCAATCGGCCATTTATTGTTTAAAAAATAATGGTAGCATAAAATTTTTTGAATAAAATTAACTTATTGGGGTAAATGAACTAATAAGAAATCATTAATGAAAGGAGTATCTGGAGATGATTATTACCTGGGACAATATCAGTGAAGTGAACCGACGTATTGAAGAGCGGGATTTGGCCTATAAGGTTCATTTAAGTGATGCTTGCGGCGGACAGAGCATGTGGATTGAATCCATGGACAAAGCCAATCATTTTGACAATCTGGATGATTTGAACGATTTAATCAAAGGTTATTTTTCAGAGATTCATGCCGATGTTGAGTTCAGTTGGGATAAAAAATCTTTTTGGTCAAAAGATCGTTCCCTGATATTTTAGGCAAAAGTATTTTTATCGTAATTTAATGGGGCCACCCATCCAAATAAGACACCATAAAAAAGGAGCTTTACAGCCCCCTGTTTATGGTGTTGTTATTTTTTGATATATTTGTTCACCAGACGATAAGCAGTGGTCTGGCTTAGACCCAGAGATTCGGCCATGTCGTTGATATTGTCATAAATCTCATAATAATCTTCAATAATTCCCCGTTTGTAATTTTCGACCAGGTCATCAAAAATGACCTGTCTTTTTTTGATTCCTTCATTGGCGAAAAAGGCCCCCAACTGCTCTGGTAATTTATCAATGCCAATGACGCTGCCAAGACTCATCACGGCCATCTGTTCCACCGCATTTTTTAGCTGCCTGACATTTCCCGGCCAGTCGTATTGAATCAGGGATTCAATCACCGGATTGGAAAAAACCTTATTCTGGCTGTATTTTTTATTATACTCTTTTAAATAATACTGGGCGATGGGGAAAATATCATCCCGCCGTTCCCGGAGCGAGGGAATGGTTTGGGTGATGCCGTTAATTCGCCAGTACAGGTCTTCCCGGAAGGTGTTTTTGGCCACCAGTTCGGCCAGATTTTTATTGGTGGCGGTAATGATCCGGGTATTGACGGTTTTTGATTCCAGCCCGCCCACCGAGGTGAAACGCTGGTTCTCCAGAAAATCCAGCAGTTTAACCTGGATATTAGGAAGTAGTTCGCCAATTTCATCTAAAAACAGAGTCCCGTTATCGGCCATTTCCACCAGTCCTTTTTTCCCTTTGGGGCTGGCTCCGGTAAAGGCATAGGGAACATAGCCAAAGAGCTCGCTTTCAATGAGATTATCGGGAATAGAGGCGCAGTTAATTGAAACGAAGGGATTCGCCTTGCGGGGACTGCAGTCATGAATAAATTTGGCGATCAGACTCTTGCCAACGCCGCTTTCTCCCAATAAAAGAATGGGGATATCAGATTTGGCCGCTTTCTTCAGTTTGTGTAGGGTCTGATAAAGAATATAGCTGCGCCCGACAATGTTGTTGCTGGCCTTGGTCCGTTCTTCCCGGGAGCCTTTTTTATCTTTTAGATATTCGTCATCACCCGTTTCTTTTTCCGGATTCAGATAATCCAAGTCAAACTCCACAAAAGACTCACGTTTTAAGGTGTTGTAAACCAGCATTACCAGCTCATGATCGGGATTGTAGAGGGGCGTGGTAATAGTAATGTGTTCTTCATCAGTAATCAGTGAGCGTTGCCGCGAGATGATGGTGCGCTTTTTTTCCATGGCGGTAGCGGTGGAAGGGGGCGTCCAGAAACCCTGGAAGGAAGTCAGGAAATTGAGCTTCCACATTTTTTCGGCCGAAATGCCGTGGTATTCCAGACAGGCTGGGTTGGCATAAAGGACATTACCGTCTTTATCGGTCACAGTGACCTCAATAAAACTGTTTTCCAGAATATCCAGAAAAAATTCGCTGGATAGTGTTTTTAAATAGTCTAAATATTCCTGGCTGTGATTAAATTCATTCGTTATCATCATTTTCCCTTTATCACACATCAATGTGTTGGATATTTTAGTTTTTTTCGAATCGCTTTTTAATGTTGTTTTTCCATGTTATACAAAAAAGATAAATCGTTTTCATTAATAGAACTGATAATAAATCAAAATAGCCCGGGACACAAGAGGAAAAAAAGGAATATTCCCAAAAGTGAAAAATAAAAGTAGCTTATTCTCATGTTTGGAAAGAAATATCGCCTTACGAATCTATATAAAAGGCAGTAAACTGAGTATCAGGTGCAGAAACGATGTTGGCACGATTATTGCGATACATGTTATCAAGAATTAACATAACATCTCGTAAATATGATTGAAAGGAGAAAAGTGTAATCGTTTTGGCTGCGAGAATAAAAAACAGACGTCCATATCACAGTGCCCCGATTAACCGGGGAATGGGGCAATTAAGTTTTTAGTTGTGAATTTCGCAATGATTAATTATAAGTACACGAAGGAGAAGAAAATGTTTAGATTTACAGCAGATCAATTTGTTTATGACATCAATGGCACCAAAATTGGGGGACAGCCGGGGGAATTTCCCACCGTTTTAATCGGCAGTATTTTTTATCGGGGACACAAGATAACCCAGGATTCTGAAAAAGGTTTGTTCGATCAAGACGCGGCCAAAGATTTATTGGACCGAGAAGCTGAACTGTCAGCTGAAACCGGTAATCCCAGAATTGTGGATGTGCTGGGTGACACGGAAGTTGCCCTGACCAAGCATGTTGAGTTTGTTTTAAAGAATACCACCTCGCCGATCCTGCTTGACAGTCCCAGCCCAGAGGTGAGAATTGAGACCTTGAAGCATTTCGCCAATGACCCGGAAGCGATGAGTCGCATCATTTATAACTCATTGGAAGAAAGCTGCACCGAGCACGAACTGGAAGTGATGAAAGCATGTGGTGTGAAAACCGCCGTTATTCTGGCCTTCAGTAAAAAGCATCTGCAACCGGCCAAACGGGTAAAACTTCTGGTTGGCGATGAAAAAAACGAAGGACTATTGACCAAGGCAAAAAGAGCCGGTGTTGAACAATTCCTGATTGATCCCGGTGTTCTGGATGTCGCCAGCAGCAGTTGGACCGCCATGGCGATCCGCGATATTAAAGAACAGCATGGCTTACCTGGTGGATGTGCCTCATCCAATGCCCTTTATTTATGGAAAAAAATGCGTTCCAAAGGCAGCCCCTATTTTGAAGCGGCCGGAGCCTCAGTATTTACCTTCCCCTTAACCCATGGCGCGGATTTTATTCTATACGGACCGATGGCCAACGCCGCCTGGGTATATCAGGCAGCAGCCACCACCGATGCGATGATGTCATATTGCAATAAGATCACCGGCACAAAACTGGGAACCATGGATACCCCACTGATGAAAATATTCTAAAATTCAAAAAAATTTAAAGGAGGATAAGTAGTGATGGAAGAGAAAAAAACAGCAACGAGAACGAAAGATAAAACTGTCTTGTACGTTTCGGCGGCAATCGCACTGGTATTTGTTCTGTTGAGCGTGATGTTTACTGAAGGTACGAATGAAGTTTTCAATCAATTGTTCGCCCTGATTACCACCAACTTTGGCTGGCTCTATTTGCTGGCAGTGGGTCTCTTTATTGTTTTTGCAATCGGTCTGGTTGTCAGTCCCTTTGGAAAAATCAAACTGGGGAAAGATGATGATAAACCGGAATTCTCAAACTTTCAATGGTTTTCCATGTTGTTTGGCGGAGGAATGGGAATTGGTTTAGTTTTCTGGTCGGTCTCAGAACCGATTATGCATTACCTCAGCCCCCCGATTGGTGAAGGAGCAACCCAGTCAGCCATGGAATTGGCGATGCGGGTATCCTTTTTTCACTGGGGACTCCATCCCTGGGTAATCTTTGCCATTGGTGGTTTAGGCCTGGCCTATTTCCAATTCCGTAAAGATCTGCCATTCTTAATCAGTTCAGCTTTTTATCCGCTGATTGGCGAAAAAATTCATGGTCCGATTGGTAAAACCATCGATATTTTGGCCGTTTTTGCCACCATTTTCGGCGTTGCCACCAGCCTTGGTCTGGGATCAACCCAAATTGCCACCGGTCTGGAATACATGTGGGGAATCGAATCCACCCCGATGACCGTTTCGATTATTATTGCCGTTATTACCGTAATCTTTACGCTGGCAACCGTGTCCGGTCTGCATAAGGCGATGCAGATGGCTGCAGATATTAAAATCTGGCTTTCGATTGCGTTTATGGTCTTTATCTTTGTTTTTGGCGGCTCGGTATTTATCCTCAATAATTTCACCAATACTCTGGGAACATACTTGCAGAATATTGTCGGACAAACCTTCTGGATGGGTAATGTGGAATGGCTCAACGGCTGGACCATCTTCTACTGGGCATGGTGGATTGCCTGGGCTCCATTTGTAGGACAGTTCGTTGCCCGGGTTTCTAAAGGCCGAAGTATCCGGGAATTTATTTTAGCCGTATCCTTACTCCCTTCTGGTTTTTCATTGATCTGGATCGCTATTTATGGTGGTGCCGCCTTCAATTTAAACACCATTTCCGGTGGCGCCATTGAAGCAGCCGTCGGGGCTGATTATACCACCGCCCTCTATGCGCTGTTACAGCAGCTGCCACTTTATGGTATCACCTCAATTCTGGCGATTTTCCTGATCGTGGTCTGCTTTGTCGGCGCGGCTAACTCAGCAACCTATGTATTGGCGATGCTGACCTCTGGCGGCGACATGGATCCAGACAAAAAACTAAGAGGCGGCTGGGGAATTGCCCAGGGTCTAATCACCATCATGCTGATTTTAGTGGGTGGCACATCGGCCTTAAAAGCCTTGCAAACGGCTTCGATTGTGGCAGCTTTCCCCTATATGCTGGTAATGATTGTTATGTGTTTCAGTATTTTCAAAGCGCTGAAAGCAGATTATGCTGAAACCCAGCTATTGCTGAACAAAACTGGTTTTAATGATATTGGCAGCGGTCAGGAACCGGTTGCGGATATCCAGGAATAAAAAAATTATAGAAAAAGAGGTATTTGAATATGTTACCAAAATTTGATATTTTGACGGATGAACAAATTAATAAGATTCACAAAAACAGCTTGAAAATTCTCCAGGAAATAGGGGTTGAGTTCTCCTATGACCCCGCCATTGAAGTATTTAAAAAACATGGTCAACGGGTCGAAGGACATCGGGTCTTTTTAGATCCCGATTTTGTCGAAAACATGGTCGAAAAAGCACCGGCCCAATTTACCCTCCATGCCCGTAATCCCGAACACAATCTGGTTTGCGGCGGAGAGAATATTATTTATATGCCAGGCTATGGCGCCCCCTTTGTTTATGATGCCGACGGCGGCAAACGGGATGCCACCATGGCAGACTATGACAATTTCGTGAAACTGGCCGGAGCCAGCAAAAACATGCACATGACCGGCGGTACCGTGGTCGAACCTACCGATGTCGAAGATGAAATCAGACATTTGAAAATGGCGTACAGCCATATTATTAACTCCGATAAATGCTTTATGGGTAGTTCTTCTGGCTATGAACATGCCATGGATTCCATTGAATTAACAGCAGTGCTCCATGGCGGTATGGACGTGATCAAAGAAAAACCCGCGCTGATCTGCCTGGTCAACTCCGTAACACCGCTGAAATATGACGACCGGATGTTGGGTGGTTTAATGGCTTACGCCGAAACCGGCCAGCCGATGGTCATTGCCTCACTGGTTATGGCCGGTTCAACCGGTCCGGCAACGATGGCTGGAGCCTTGTCGCTGCAAAATGCGGAAGTACTGGCAGGGATCACCCTGACTCAATGCATTAACCCGGGAACACCGGTGGTTTATGGCTCAACCTCAGCCGTAACTGATATGTCAACCGGATCGTTATCGATCGGGAATCCTGAAAATGCCCTGTTTACTTCAGCCAGTGCCCAGTTTTCACGATTCTATGGCGTGCCCTGCCGCGGTGGCGGTGGTTTAACCGATGCCAAAACCGTTGATGCCCAGGCCGGTTATGAATCGATGATGGTACTCTTTGCTGCCAGCACTACCGGTGTCAATTTTGTCCTGCATACCGCTGGGATTCTGCAGTATTACATGGCGATGTCCTATGAAAAATTTATGATCGATGATGAAATCGCTGGGATGGTATTGCGTTACCTCAAAGGATTTGATACTGAAAGTGATGAAAAAATGGCCTATGATGTCATTGAAACCGTCGGACCGGGTGGCCATTTCCTGACCCAGAAACATACCCGTAAAAACTTCAAAACTGAATTCTTCCGACCGGCCCTCAGTGATCGTCAATCCTTTGACGGATGGTCTAAAGATTCGCTGGATACCAATCAGCGGGCAAAACTGAAATGGCAGGAAGTACTGGCCAGCTACACCCCACCGGAATTAGATCCGGCCGTCAAAGAAAAAGTTGAAGCCTTTATTGAAAAACGTTCAAAAGAATTAATGAAATAATAAAAATCAGCAAAAATAATATTAGAAAAAAAGGAGAAAATTATGAACCCAATATTTGAAGAAATTAAAGATGCAATTGTGGATGGTGATGAAGATTTAGCGATTGAACTGGCCGAAAGAGTCGTAGCCGAAAAAATTGATCCGGTCCAGGCGGTACAGCTTGGCTTTATTAAAGGGATTGAAGAAGTTGGCGCAGCATGGACCTGCGGTGAAGCCTTTTTACCAGATGTTATGATGGCCGCCGATGCCATGAAAGCAGGGATGGATGTACTAGAAGAGGTATTGGCAGCAGGTGAAGGTGAAGGCGCCTATGAAGATAAGGGCAAGATCGTTCTGGGCACCGTTGAAGGTGATATTCATGATATCGGAAAAAATATCGTCGGAGCGCTGTTAACCTCAGCCGGTTTTAAGGTTTATGACATTGGTATCGATCAGAAGGCCGAAGATTTTGTCGCGAAAGCTGACGAAGTGGGCGCTAAGATCATCGCCGCCAGTTCGCTGTTAACCACCACCATGAAATCGCAAAAAGTATTGGTCGAGTATCTGGATGCCCAAAAACTACGTGATAAATACAAGGTGATCATCGGTGGTGGACCCACCAGTGCAAAATGGGGCGAAGACATTGGTGCTGATGGTTGGGCAGAAACAGCCGATGAAGCCGTAGAATTGTGTAGACAATTACTGGGATAGAAAAATTCCGAAACTATGATACAATAAATTAACATCACAGAGCAGGTGCCAAAATTATTTTTAAAATTTTGGCGCCTTTCTGTAATAAAAGGAAGTGAATATGATGGTATTCTACATATCAATTAGTCTGATTCTACTGTTTCTGATTTTTGGTTTTTTATTTCCCGAGCAACTGCTGGGGATCACCAGTCAGATGTTTGCATTTATCACTAATGATCTGGGATGGTTTTATCTGGTAACCGTTTTGGGCGTCCTAATCTTTTCGCTCTATCTGGCCTTTGGCAGGTTTGGAAAAATTCGCTTAGGCAATGACGATGATCGACCGGAATATTCTAATTTTTCCTGGTTTGCGATGTTGTTCAGTGCCGGGATGGGGATCGGGCTTGTTTTCTGGGGTGTTGCCGAACCCGTTTTTCATTATGCCCAGCCGCCAATGGGAATCGAACCCCTATCAACCCAGTCAGCCATGATGTCTTTTCGGTATGCCTTTTTACATTGGGGGTTTCATCCCTGGGCGATCTATGCCATTGTGGGATTGGCGCTGGCCTATGTCACTTTTCGGAAAAAAATGCCATGTTTGATCAGTTCAACCCTCTATCCACTCCTGGGAGAGAAAACCAGGGGTCCAATTGGTCATGTAATCGATATCCTGGCACTGATCTTAACAGTTATTGGGGTTGCTACCTCCCTGGGGATGGGCGCCTTACAGGTAAACGGGGGGCTGAATACCTTGTTCAATATCCCCAATAATATCAGTACCCAAGTTATTATTATTGTTGTAATCACCGTTTTATTTTTGATCTCAGCAACAACCGGACTGGATAAAGGAATAAAAATACTTAGCAACACCAATATTTTTATTGCCGTGTTGCTTTTGCTGTTTGTCTTTTTATTTGGACCAACCGTTTTTATTATTGATACCTTTTTTGTGAGTCTCAGCGGCTATATCCAGAATATTCTACCCATGAGTCTGGCCTTATCACCCTTTGACAAAGATCCCTGGATTGGAACCTGGACTATTTTTTATTGGGCATGGTGGTTATCCTGGGGACCATTTGTCGGTACTTTTATCGCCAGAATATCAAAAGGTCGGACGGTTAAAGAATTTATTCTGGGGGTAGTCATCCTGCCAGCCATCTTCTGCTGCATCTGGTTTACTATTTTTGGCGGAACGGCCTTATATTTCGAAATCTTTGAAGGTGTTGATATCGTTGCTCAGGTTACCAATGACGTAACCGTGGGACTATTTACTACCCTGTCCTACTTGCCACTGGGAAAAATAATTTCATTTATAGCAACCGTTTTGATCATCACATTTTTTGTCACCTCTGCCGATTCAGCAACCTTTGTCATTGGCATGTTTTCCAGAAATGGCGATTTAAATCCGGATAATAAAATAAAGATAATCTGGGGTGTGGTACTGTCGTTAATGGCCATTGTGCTGCTTTTTAGCGGTGGACTGGTGGCGATGAGGAATACTTCCATCATTATGGCATTACCATTTCTTGGCATTATTATCTTGATGTGTGCGGCAATTTTTAAAGCGTTCCGCAATGAATAGAAGATAAAAATGCAGATTTATTGCCGAAAAGAACAATTCACCGAAGTTAATGAAGAAAATTATTGTCAGTTTCGCAAGTCGTTTATGCCGATTAGCGAAAGTATTGCTTAGGAGCTTCGAGTAGAAGTTTGACTTGAATAAGAAAGTTAGCAGAAATGCGTCGCTACTAAGAATTGTTCTGAATTACAATGAGAGTTAATAAATTTAGAGTCATCGAAGCAAAAGAAAGAGGTTGCGGTTTGAAAGGTAATAAAGATCATTTGACAAAATCAAAGTCCATTAGAACAAGGTTATTGATTGTACCACTGATCTGCGTACTGGCGGGGATCTTCCTAATCGGTGCGATATCTTCGTATTTAACCAGAGACAGTTTACTGGCCGAAATGCGAGAAAATGGGTTTTCATCATCACAGCGTTTTGTCGATCGAATTGAAGACAATACAGAAGCAGTTAAAACCA
>Ga0209749_1000797_pt1 | contig 36308 bp, 22 predicted proteins | sample EPASupsiteSAE347_FD_187267 | JGI IMG/M metagenome (GOLD analysis project Ga0209749, IMG submission 187267) | Bioremediated contaminated groundwater from EPA Superfund site, New Mexico - Sample SAE3-47 (SPAdes) (version 2) | ecosystem: Environmental > Aquatic > Deep subsurface > Groundwater >...
GCGGCTTCGGGAGCGGATTGAGCGCCGTCAAAGAAAATCGCCACCATCGCATCTCCTATGAACTTCTCTATGCGCCCTCCATGAGCTTGAATTACGCGAGCCATGCTTTTGTGGTGCTCGTTCAGCATAGAAACAACCTCTTCGGGGAAATGTGTTTCGGAAATCGCCGTAAAATTTCGCAGATCCGAAACAAGAACCGCCGCCATACGTTTTGAAACACCGAGAACCCCATCCGTCAGTTCGGTTGATATGCTCTCGTCAAGAGTTCCCGAGACGAAACGCCCAAGTTCGCGTCGTTCATTTATGCCTTGAAACATTTCATCGAGTGTAACCGCCAAATCTCCGAGTTCGTCCCGGCGATTGATTTCCGTTCTAACGTTAGTGTCACCCTTAACGAAGCGAATAACGACATTTTCAAGGGCCGCCAGCGGGTTTAAAAGGAAATAGGATAGAGCTGTGCCCAGGACTATCGCGGCGGAAAAAAGAAACGCCGTCAGCAGAATGAGATTCCTCTTCATTGTTTCCGCTTGAGCCAAGATCGGCTCGAACGCTACCACGGCGCCGATTACGAATCCGGGCGTAAGCATGCATGGGTGGGCTATGAATACAGTATCAGCGGTTCGTCTGATCTGTTGCGCATTCGATCTTACGGCAACTTCGATCAGATTTCTTAATTTCTTTCCATCTTTTGAATTCCGAAATCGGCTGTTTTTCGGAAGCAACAAACGGCATCTTTCAAATTGGGTTTTCGAAAGCGTGAAATCATGAATAGGCATCGAGTTGGTCAACTCGGTAAGAGCATTTTCCAGATATGTTTCATGAGCCGTTGCGGTGTTGCATATAAAAACGACTGCGGCTTTAATCGATTCATTATCCGTTAGAAAATCGGCGAAGAGAATGATGCGTTCCTTCATTATTTCAATTTGAAAAGCCTTCCCGAGTCCTTGATGAAGGCGATCCATCTCCGCGCTCATATGAGAAAGAACAACGTCAAATATTTGTAAAAAATCGGGATTGACCGATGAATATGCGGGCATGCTGAAACTGCCGACATTCGGGTTGATTCTTCGAGCATTTCCTTGATATATTTCCATCAGCGCAAGAGAATTCACTATTTGAAATTCACTGGGCGATTTTCCATTAGCTGCGACTAATTCACCGGGTTTGTCGGGAAAATAGAAACACATTGAATCGAGAGGCAAAGGCGGCTCCAGGTTTTTCAGATCCAGCGCCGCTTTTTGTACGAGTTTGACGTATTCTCTCGGGCCGGCCTTCATTACGAGTTTTTTCCATTCCTTTTTCTGCAATATATTCGAACAGGCTTGAGTAAAACGAGATACCGTTCCCTGGCCGTTGGAATCGGTTCGTTCGATTTTGCTTAAAACTTTTTTTATTTCCAAGTCTTTTTGCGTTGAGGACCAAGATTCAATGCTCGAAGAACCGAAATACCACAGAAACGCCAAAGGAGATCCGGCCAGAGAGGTCAAAATGAAAACGACCCAAAATCGCATTGAAACTATTAATGCTTCCGAAAAAAGGAAAACATGCGTAAAATTTAAAATCCACCATGCGGCGATTCCAAAGGTTATTGAAAGGATCGGGATCGGAAATGACAAAGGCTTCGCGGGAACGGTTTTAGACACTATCCATATTTCATAAGGGGAATCGACGGCATGAGTTTCCCGTATAATCATTATCCCCGGCTTGGGTTCGCATTGTTCACCCAAAGGTATCAAGGAATCGAGGGAGTTTTCCTTGCGCAATTCGATCAACAATTTCCTTGTTTGAACCAGTAATCGCTTTTGGCATTTCGACAATTTATTCTTGGACGGAAAAATCGGCTGTCTTTCCTCGGGAATTCCCGACAGCCCTGCAAGTATAGGAAGAGAATCCGGATTGGATTTTGCCAAACGTGTAAGAGCGAACTCCTTCGGTTTTGAACGAATGAGTGTTTTTAGAGGAAATACAATTAGAAAGCCCCCGAATTGGGGGATGTCGTTCCAAAGAATGAATGCTTCCCGATCGAGGAATTGCGCCGGTACCACGCATCCCTTTTGTTGAAAAGCCAAGACGTCAAAAGTTTCAAAATCTCCGAAAACAGCCGCACAACGCTTATCAAGCAACTTTTTTTTCTCTTTGGTAAGCGCTTTGGCATTCGATAACTCATTCAAAAGATCGATGACGATCTTTCCATGCTTTTTCGCAAGACCTACGGATTCCAGAATGTGTCTTTCCGATTTTGATTCGGACTTGTACGCGTATAACAAAGAACCTTTCGGACGATGCGACGCCGGAAAGCATTTCAAAAATGTGTCGACCACATATTCGCCGGCTTTCTGTTCCGAGATGGGATCTCGACCATTCAAACGAGCATGAAGCAACTTTCGAAAAGAGTCGCCCATTCGATTGATTTGTGTTTCGAATGTCGAGTTGAGACGAAAATTTCCAATTAGACGCTTTGCTTTTTCGATTCGCAAGGCGTCGCTGTTTTTGACTTCGTCCTCGCTTCGAATACGAAGATTTTCATGAAATGTAATAAAAGGAAGAAGGGAAAGAAGAAACGGAAGAGTAAGGGGAATCAACGCAGACAACCGCCGCTTCATGCAATTCATTATGTCATAAGAACTTCGTGTGTTCAAGTTTAATGCCCGGATAATGCCGGTTTAAGACTCGCCCATCTTCATTTCGCCGTCGGAGTCGCAAAGAGAGCCGAGATGATGTATATTTTAGTAGAACCATGAAAAATGCCGAATGGCTATGATAAAAAAAGTATTTTTAAAATTAATACGGCTTGCGGTTGTTTTGTTCGGTTTTTGCGCCGTTACGGTCTTTGGCGGCCCCAAAGAAGCTGAGAAAGCATTTCAGGAAGGCCTTTACGATAAGGCGTATATTGAATTCCTGCCTTCGGCTGAAAAGGGAGACGCTTGCGCCCAATTTCGGCTGTATGAATTGTTATGGAACGGGAAAGTCCCCTTATTCGACCGAGCAAAGGCATTGGAATGGCTCAAAAAGGCCGCCGAAAACAACAACTCCACGGCTCAGTACAAGTTGGGGGAATGCTACAAAATCGGTTTGGGTTTTGTGCAAAATTCCGAAAGAGCCGTTTTTTGGTGGCGAAAAGCAGCGGAACTCAACAATATCGACGCCTTGATGGCTCTTGGCGAAGTTTATGAGCATGCAATCGGAGTTCAGTTTGAGTTGTATGAAGCAATGTTGTTGTACAAAAAGGCCGCGCAACTGGGACATAGAGTTGCCGAATTTAAATTGGGAGATTATTATCAACGCGGCATCGGAGTAGTCGCCGATATTGATGAAGCAATAAGATGGTTCAAGAAAGCAGCCGGAAAAAATGATGCGGCGGCTTTACGCAGATTATCGGCAATTTATGCTTCAAAATATGGAAATACAAAAGAGTATTCGGAGACTTTGCGGTTGATGGAGGATTTGCATCAAGAGCCGAAACTAAGCCGAACAGATCGCAATTCTCTTTGTTATCAATTGGGAATAATGTATTTGAACGGCGAAGGCGTTGAGAAAAACGTCAAGAAAGCGGTGATTTATATCAATGAAGCAGCCGAGCTGGGTAACCGCGAAGCCCTTGGAGCATTAGGTAATTTGTATGAAACGGGCGAAGGCGTCGCCCGGAATCTCAAGACGGCTTATGAATGTTATTCGAAAATCGCTTCAGATTCCGACTATATCTATTATGAGGAAGTTAATCAAAGCATCGAGCGTGTTCGCCGAAAGATGAAGGATGCGATAAAAGACGACTTTTCAAAATGATGATTCTATTTGACTTGCGGTTGAACAGCCTTTTCAGATTTACCGACGATATGATTTTTATCGACGCCTTTCGTGCTTGGTTTCTCGGAAGAACGACGGTGATTTTCCGGAAGATGTGGGTTTCCTTGGCGGCATGCTTGACAATTTGCCTTTTTCCCGTGACCGTGTCTGCACAGGATGTGCCGATACCCGCCGAGCGCCCGGATGGTGCGTTTTCAGAGGGTGTGCATGCCAAATATGTCGTAAAAAGCACATTCTTGCCTGAATTGGTGCTTGTCGATATTCACTCGCATTTGTATCGAGGCGAACAGGATTATGATGCGCTTCTCTCTTTCATGGATCGAAATAATGTCGCGAAAATGGCGCTTTCAGGTTTGACGGGAGCTGATGCCGATCAGCAATCCTTGGAAGCCGCATCAAGAGAGCCAAAGCGATTTCTGGCATTTCTTCGCGGTTTTGAGCTTGACCGCGAGCACGTAAATCGGTATGTCAGAAACTGCCTGGTTCGGGGAAAATATCACGGGATTGGGGAACTTTTCATAAACGGCCATGGAAGATGCATTCCGGGTGATGCCCCGCCCTTGATGGAAGTCTATCGAACGGCGGGAGAATTCCAGGTTCCCGTCCTTTTTCATTGGACGATCGGTTCGTTGAATCCTGCGGAATTCGGAAGCAAGGAAGGATTTCAACAATTGAAACGGGTACTTGAAGATAATTGCGCGACAACCTTCATTCTTGCTCATTGTGGAAAAGGTCCTTCGCCGCTGCGAAAAAATTTCCCGGCGATACTGGACTATCTCTTGAATCGATATAAAAACCTTTTCATGGATATATCGGGCCTTCATGATGATTTGTTCTCCGATGAAGGTGAATTATCCGAATTCGGAAAATGCCTGGTTTGCCTGATCGAAAAATACTCCGACCGATTCATGCTCGGTTTCGACGTCGGAGAACCGGGGAATCTCTTATCACATGCCGATCAAGTCGTCCGGATATATCGAAAGTTTCTGTCGTCGTTTTCGAGGAAAACCGCCGAAAAATTGGCCGGCAGAAATTCGCTGAATCTGTTTCGCCGCTGTTCGACCACGCGCTCGACGATAAAAAAATGGAAGCCACGCTACGTACAGGGCGACCCGGTGAAAGTTTCCGAAGCATCGGGTACTCTCTTTCCCTAATCCGACAACCGCACTTATTAAATTGCCACGGAGGCACGGAGCTCACGGAGCGAGTTTGAAAAATATTATAATATTTTTCCTTCCTTTTTTTCGTGCTCTGTGGCATCTACCGTTGTGTTACTAAGGCCTTGTCGGCAAATATTGATAGCTGCAAAATGAAAGCCGGTTTTCTGGTACCCGAAAAAGCGTGCCATCCGGGCGCATTTCGGGTATCTACGCCATCCTTGGGCGATATAGGGCGGATTAGGTGCCGGCGCCGTAATCCGTCGAGCTTGAGGAGTTTTCGAAAGGCAGGACTCAATAAGGCCTTGTTGGCAAATAAGTGTAACGAATTTCCGGGATTTTCGGCCATAAGTGCCTGGAAGAAAACAACAAGACGATCCGGTTATTTTCTAATACCATTCCCAAAAAGAAATGTCGTATTCCGTAGGGCGGATTAGGTAATTTCCACCGTAATCCGCCGAAAAAAATACGTCTTTATTTAATGGGTAGCCATTTCAAACCCGGTTTGGGGTGTTTGGCTTGGTAGGAAGTGTTGTATTCCTTCAGCCCCCGTTTTGGCGGGCATACGGGAAACCAAAGAAGATGCACTGAAACTCATTTTAGGGGAATCACTTCTTGAGGCTTTCACTCGTCAGGAAGATGTCGAGTCATTTGCCGATGGTCGTGATTCGTTGCCTGATTTGCCGGTTTCTTTCGCTTCTGATAAAAGGCTGTTTTCATCCCGAAGAATACGAACCGTGCAGGGTAAGCAATGAGACTTCAATCAAATCCAATTCCTCAAAAAGAGCGAACCAGTATGGTTTGGTTGGGGTGTGGAAATCTCGATGTTCAGGACGGCGCGCTGGTGCTCATCGATAAAGATGGTATTCGAACGCATATTCCGGTCGGCGGTCTGGCCTGCCTGTTTCTTGAACCTGGAACTCGTATTACCCACGCTGCCATAGCTCTGGCCGCCGAAGTTGGTAGCCTCATTCTTTGGGTTGGTGATGGCGGAGTGCGTCTATATTCCGCGGGTCAGCCGGGAGGCGCACGGGCCGACCGCCTTCTATTTCAGGCACAACTGGCCCTTGATGAAACTTTGCGTCTCAAAGTCATTCGGGCCATGTATCGTTTCCGGTTCCAGGAAGAACCTCCTGCAAAACGAAGTATCGAACAATTACGCGGAATTGAAGGTGTTCGGGTTCGGACCTTATACAAGATGATTGCTCAACAATATGGCGTTCCATGGGTTGGCCGCGAGTATGACTACCTCAATTGGGACAAAAGCGATGATATCAATCGCTGTTTGAGCGTTGCAAATCATTGCCTGTATGGCATCTGCGAAGCAGGCATTCTTGCCGCTGGTTATGCTCCGGCCATCGGTTTCCTTCATACCGGAAAACCGTTGTCATTCGTCTATGACATTGCGGATCTCTTCAAGTTTGAAACCGTGGTTCCCATAGCCTTCAAGGTTGTCGCGGCGAAAAAGGGCGACCCAGTCAGGGAAACACGTTTGTATTGCCGCAACAGTTTCCGAAAACATAACCTTCTGGAGCGTATTATTCCTACAATCGGCGAGATTTTAGCGGCCGGTGAAATTCCCATTCCCCAAGCCCACGAAGAAGCAATGCCGATTGCTATCCCAAACAAGGAGCCAAGCGGAGATGATGGTCATCGTTCTTGAAAACGCCACTCCACGTCTGAGAGGTTATTTAACTCGTCTTTTCCTTGAAGTCCGGGCAGGTGTTTTTGTCGGCCATTATTCTTCCAGAGTTCGGGAGCGGGTCTGGAAAACCGTCAAAAAGGAAATTGCGGAAGGTAACGCAGTTATGGTATGGTCTTTCTCAAGTGAATCGGGTTTTGACTTTGTAACTTGTGGTGAAAATCGGCGAATGCCCGTGGAATTGGATGGTTTGAAACTTTGTCAGTTCCTACCTGAGAAAACCGGCTCCCAGAGCCCCTGATTTTTCGGTAGCTTTTCCGGCCCATGCCAAAACCCTTGGTAGATCAAGGATAACATTCAAGCCTGTTCCCCGCGCCCGCGGGGATGAAAAAAAGGGATCATTCTTGAGGAAATCGATTTAGACGAGAAAAGCTGTTTGGAAGACGCCGCTAAATTCTTACCTATAGGTAAAAGTTTAAACGGTTTGGACAATCGAACCGTTTTATGTTGTAGCACGATAATTTTGGGGAGACTATCTCTATGAAAAAACGAATTTATTTTGCGATTATAGCGATTTTTATTGTTTCCGGCATGGCAATGGCGCAGGAGGATCCGTTTGAAAATCTTCAGACCGATCTTCTCAAGGCCACGGTTTGCTGCGAAGTTTTTCCGGCGAGCCAATCGATATTTATAGATAGTACTCTGGAACTTAGCAAGACAGTCGTTGGAAAAACCGTGTTACTTGCGCGAGGTACGCTCAGCGATGTAAAGGTGCTTGCCGGAACCGGAGAGGCATTGCCCTATGTGGTAGCAACAGGTGTTATAATCATCGAATCACTACCGGCTGGAACTCAAACGGTATCGGTTTCTTACATGGCATGTTTCAAAGGTCAGGCAACTCCGACCATGTTTCCGGTTATCAATGAGGATTTCATGCAATTCGACGACAGCCAACCTTGCTATCCTGTATCGTTTTTTATGGATTGGCACGATGTTAAGATGGCTGTTACCGCTCCGAAAGGTTTCGAGATTGCCGGTCCGGGAATTCCTCTCGGTAAAAAGGTGTCGCGTGGAAAAGTCACGAGTTATTTCCGTTCAGAGGGGCCGGTTTGCAGAGGCGCGGGATTGTTCGGAGGAAAATATCGGATTTATTCAGACCTTATTGAGGGAATAACCTTGGAGATCTTCGTCAGGCGCAACATGGATTTCCCCGCATGGCACTCGTGGGCCGATTACATGAAAAAGACTCTCGGTTTCTACAGGGCCAGATACGGATTTTATCCTTTTTCCCGATTGCGGATCGTTCAGCTTCCAAACTTTCATGACCTCAACGGGCGAGGGGGCGGTCAGACATTCGTTATGATCGGGGGTGACTCGTCTTTTACGATGGGGCCGTCTGAACACAGATCGCCCAATTTCGTTGCGCATGAGACGTTTCATCAATTCTTCGGGGCGCTTATATTTCCGAATGTGCTAAAAGGCGGGATAAACATCATCGAGGGAACCACGCAATACGCCAGCCTTATTTGTGCGGAATCGTTTGTACCAGGAACGATCGAGAAAATGGGCAGAAGGTTCCTGGCGGAAGTAAGAAAGATACCCCCCGACCAGGATGTCGAGATAATGAAAGCTACGTTGGAAAACCCTTCCGCATCCACATTGGCTTATGATAAATTCCCGCTGTTTCTTCTCGAACTGCGGAAAGCCGTGGGAGACGAGACGATGATCCGAATAGAGCGGGGATGTCTCGAAAAATACCGATTCGGAAAGTTTCTAAGCCTTGCTGATTTCGTGCAAGTCATCCATGCCGAAACCAAGGGCAATCCGACAGCGGCTTCTCTATGTACAGATTGGCTCGAAAAGAAGGGTATTCCTCCGATTACGGTTTTTGAAGAATCGGCCCCGGTTAACCGGGATTTTCCCCTTCGAATGGTGGTGTCGGCCGATCGATCAAATCGTGAATGTTTCGAACAGACGGTCGAAGATTATCGAAATATGATCGAGAATCTTTCGATTACCCGATAAGCTGACCGCAGTAAGAAATAAAGATTCGGGCTGGTATTTACGATATCAGGTAATACCTTTCAATAATTATAGCCTTAAGTTTTATTGTTTGATTCGAGTGATATCTGCAATGACCACGGAAAGTTGTACGGAAATTTTCTTTTTCAACGTATTTGTGATATTTATCGTCTAAAATATATAGGGCTTGTGTAAAAATTCACATCGAGATCGATGGAGAAAAATTATGAAGCTGAACATTGCCAAAGTATCAAAGATACTGCATGATGATAGGTTTGTTTACGCTATTCGCCTTTAATGCCTTGTTCGCCGGTTTACTCGACATACTAAAATCTCCGGATCAATTGATGGAAGAAGGCAAATACGCCGAAGCTAAGGCGCAGTTTATCGATCGCGCCGCGAATGTCGTGTGCTACGATTACAACTCATGGAACGAAGCAATCAATCGAAAGATCGAATATCTGAATAAGGCCATTCAGTGCGATGAAAAATTGAATCCGAAAGATCAGGATCTTTCCTGGCGAAAAAAAGCATTTGACGAGATAGAAAATTGCGGAAAAGAGAAATATTCGGTCAGCGGCGTGTCGCTGGTGAGATCGTTCGATATTATTTGCGAACATGCGATGGGAATCGTCGATTTTCCAAACATGAAAAAATGGGCTGAGGCTCTTACCGTATATCAGGAAGATTTTGTTATTTGAATCCTTATGGATTGGGAAGACGCTTTGTATCCGACGATTGTCCTTCGAAAAATCCGTTTTGGATTAGCGTGTAAAGATCCTCGGTATTCATAAAAGCGGCAATCTTCCAGTTTTCTTCGTTGTTTTCCCGGTCGACATCAATGACCATGGCAATTCTTTGATTGTTCAAGAACATAACGAGCGCTTTCCCGCTATAAAACCTGTCGATAAATGCGCCATCCAGCAACGGTTTAAGCGAGTCGAGCATCCCGGACTTCTTCATTGATTCCAGCTGCTTAAAGGTTTTGGGATCAAGAGTGTATGCTTGGATTTTTTTTAAATCTCCACTCGCCAAAGACTCGCAGATTGCATCAAGGTCTGATAAAATCTTGTGGGAATAAACAGCCTGAAAGTAATTGGGATAGCACTTGCCGCCTATGCAAATTGTTGCATTGCCTGGCAGGTTACGGTCTGAAACCGGTGGTTTTGCGTGACCTACGGATGTGATCAGCAGAAACGACATAAAAAAAACGAAAATATTCCGGATTTTAAAAATTTTGGTCATACATTTCTCCTTTCAACTGCCTTCGCATAAAATCACTTCGACATGAATATAGTATCACAAAGAAAAACCATGAATACAAAACTATCATTTCTCAGTCATAAGGGGAATGCTTATTCGCCTTAATCTAAGATTGGTTCCCATCCAAAGATAGTCCCCATCGGCATGGAAGCATCGCACACCGGGAATTTTCCATTTATCCCAAAGCAGTCCGTCGAAATAGTGAACCGATGCTCCATCGATATCCGCTTCGAAGATCTGGCGCTTTTTCACGGTGGGAAGTACGTCACTGCCTTGTTTGAGATTGTCGGTCGCCACCCAAACAGATATTCCATTCTTTTGCGACGTAGCTGTAGACTTAATGGCCGTTATTCGGTCGGATTCAAAAAATGCGTTACCGCGGGTGTACTGATATGTTTTCATTTCAGGAGTAAGCCGGATGACTCCTCCTCCATCGCTTCCCAACCAGATGTTTCCCTCGGCATCGTCGGCAATGCATGTGTATTTCCGCTTGCCATCGATCGGGACAAAGTTGAAGCTCTGTCCGTTCCAAAGAGTAACACCATCCGGATGCAGCAAAGCAACCCTGGTTACCTTGTCAACCCCGATCTGATGAGCGAAACCAATGACATTTTCCCGTAATAAGCCTTCAATCTGGGCATAATGCTGCCAATCGAACCGAATATCGGCAATGTTCGACGCAATCGCACCGGGGTTATTTAATAGGTAGAATCCGTCGCCTTCGGTTCCAACATAAATTTTTCCATCATCATGCCACAGGCTGGTCAGCTTTGTTCCGATCGACCAAGGTAGATTTCGGCCGTCAAAGAAATCCCAAATATATTTTTCCTTTCTCTCATTCTGCTCAGATTCATCTTTGTTCTTGATTTCTTCTATGCGAATCCTTGCGAAAATCTTCTCGTCAAAAATCAGCCAAACGTAACCGTTGTCATCGACCGCTAATCCATTCATATTGTTGGAATACAAAGTTCCGTTTTCCTTGTAGAACCTTTCCCATTTCAATTCACCACCCAGTGTTACGGGGCGGCTCCCGGAAAAATCCTGTTCGGGAGTTTCTTTTCCCTCCATGGATGAGGAAATATTATCGGATTTCCCAAGGAAATCGAGGTTGGCGCCGGACACTCCGATAAATCTGCTCAATCCGGCATCCGAAACCACCCAAAAATCGTTTTTCTTTGCCAGAAAATTGACCGGAGTTTGAGTCAGGTGCGGAAAGATCGTTTTAAAATTCCTGTTCCCCAAACCGATAAGTTTAAATTCATCATAATCGTTAGATGCCAAGGGTATGATGGCCAAACCGTTGGCTGTACAAACGACCAGCCTTCCATTATGGTAATAAAGCCGGTTGATGGCGCCGGACGGCAATGCGCTGTTTTGAGACGTATAATTCGTCCATTTTCCCCGTTCAAATCGGAAAAGGCCATCCTGATTCGTACCCACCCAGAGAGTTCGTCGATTGAGAAACGTTTCAAGGCTCCAACTGTCATTTTCGCCTTTTCGAAGCTCGGGATTATCTTCGTTGTAATATGTCACCAGGCTGGTTATCCAAGTCTTGTCTGATTTTGCGGGAACGTTCACGAACCCGACGGGTTTCCAGTCTTTAACGAGGTCGATCCCTTCAAGGCTGCCGATCAACATGTGCTCGGAATTTTGCGGTCCCTCAAACATCCAGAAAGATTCGATCCAATCTGATTTCAAGCCTTTGGCCATATCGAGAACCATTTGAGAAGAGCCTTGGGAAAAGATGATTCCGAATCCTTTGGTGGAAATCCAGCCCTTGGCGGAGTCCTGCATGGCTAAGCCGCTGATTCCAATGGAATTCATACGCGCCACCCGGTCCTGGGAAAAGGAAGAGAAAAAATTGAGCGGTATAAACGATCCTTTGCCCGCATCAGGAATGACGGATTTCAAGACATATCCGCCGAAGGTTCCCACGAAGATATCTTGCTTGAAAATCTGAAGTCGTTCCGTATCGATTGTCGGTAATCCGTCCTGAATTCCCATGGTTTCAACGGAATCGGGCGAAACCCGTACGACGCCGCCTGAAGTGGCCATCCACAAACTTCCGGTTTCATCATAGGCTATATCCCTAACGTAAATTCGGGCCAACGATTCCGGCAAAGCAACCACCTGCCATGAACAGGAATCACCGCTATATACGGCCGCGCCTTTATCGGTCCCGATAGCCATCTTTCCGTTAGTGACCGCGAATGAAGTGACATTATTACCGGGTAATCCGGTTTGGGTGTTATAGATCTGCCAGGAACCGGCAAAAGCGATCTCAGATAGAAGAAAAAACAGAAAAAAAACTACGCTCGACCGAAACTGAAGGATCTTTATCACAAAACCCACCTCTGAATTTTTCCGGGAAACATAGTTTCTTAAAGAATTTGTTGAAAGATCTCGCCCTCGTTTTCACCGGCAGTTTGCTTATCGGATTGTGTGCGCAGATCGAAATCCCCCTTTCCCCGGTTCCCTTCGACAGTTTTCGGGTAGGGCGGATTAGGCGCCGGCGCCGTAATCCGCCGAGCTTGAGGAGTTTTTCGAAAGGCAGGACTCAATAATAAACTTACGCTAGATCACTTTCAGGATTTCCTTCAACTTGCTTGCGGCATCATGCATGCCATCCACCAGGTATACCGAGAAACCCTTGAAAAATTCATTGGAATATTCCGTTTTGGTGGAATGATATTTATCATAAACCGCTTGAAACCCTTTGAGGACATTATTGACAGATATCAGGAGAAGAGGATTAACTTTGTCGCCAACAGACTTGAGACAATTCTCTATGGATTTAATTCCAAACTCGCACTGCCGGTTCATCAAGTTACAGCATATCCTGTATTCGTCGAATTCGCGGCCATACGTTTCCTGAGCGGTGAGGATCTCGATCAATGTTTCGCAATGAGCCTTGAGAAACGTTACGGGATCTGCGTTAGAGAGGACCGGAAGCGTGGCGATAATCGGGGTAAGATCTGCTGAAGCCTGTTTCATTGCCGCAACAAGCTTTTTACAGTAGTCGTCCGGAGATTCTACGCTCGCATTTTTACACTTCTCGAGTGCCTGTTGTACATTGACGAGAGCTACCTTGAGAAGTGGATTGATGTTATTTCCCGATTCTTGGAAAATAGCCTCGAACTGTTTGAAAACAACTTTCGCATTAGCATAAAGAATGTGACTGACGGTCCAATACGTATTCACCTTTTCAGGAGAAAAGCAAGTTTGTGCATCCAGGAAATTCTTGATGACCTCCAACTTCGTGCGGATGATGACGAGCGAACGATCCTCCTGGGAACCAGTCACAGGAGCATTCCTGGTGTCCTGAGGTTCATGTATTTCCCGGAAAGATTCCATTATTTGCTGGGTTTTCGCACGGTGTGCTTTATATGCTTCCATCATGGAGACGACCTTCGGGGTTGGTTCAACTTTTTCACTTTTTGGGGTGGCAGCATTTGACGCACCTACTGCTGTGGAGAAAAACAACACAACTGCCAATAACACCCTAAGAGATTTCTTCAGACTCATAAGTGGATTCTCCTTTTCAAAATTATGGATCATTCTATCATAGCGGGTATCGGAAAGATAGCCACATACGCTAAGGGACAGGGCAAACGCACTAAAAATCGACAAATTCCATTCAGTTCACGGTGGATTACGCTTCGGCGATGGCTTGCTAATCCCCCCTACAATCGGCTAAACGGTTTAGCCAACCCAATCGTTTTAAATGTCATACGAAATATATTCGGAAGGGTATCTCAATGAAAAGACGAATTTTCTTCACTATCAACTCGTTGAGAAATAAAGATTCGGGTCGCTACTTACAGCATTAGATTTCTCTTTTTCAACGCGATTGTGGTATATTTCGTTTAATATATAAAGTGTGTTTCTTCAATTCACTTTGAGATTGAAGGAGAAAATATGAAGCCGACCATCACCAGATACGTTTTAATGATGGGCTTGTTTACGCTGTTTGCTATAAATATTCTATTCGCCGGCATACTTGACATTCTGAAATCTCCCGACCAATTGATGGAGGAGGGGAAATACGAGGAAGCAAAGGCGCAATTTATCAAACGCGCCGAAAATGTCGTATGTTACGATTACAACTCATGGAATGAAGCAATCAATCGCAAGATTGAATATCTGGAAAAGGCCATCGAATGTGATCAAAAATTAAATCCGAAAGATCAGGACCTTTCTTGGCAAAAGAAAGTTTTTTGTGAGATTGAAAATTGCGGTAAAGAGAAATATTCCGTAAACGGAGTATCGCTTGTGGAATCATTCGATATCATTACCAGACATGCGATGGGAATCATAGATTTCCCGAATAAAAGCAAATGGGCGGAAGCTCTTAGTGCATATCAAGAAGATTTTGAAAGAGTATTGAATGCAATCGATGACTCACAAATGGAAGCCGTCAGGGAAGCCTATATTCCTGTTCAGGCAACCATCGAAGAACTGACCGAAGTGAAATATACCAAGGATTATAAGGCGCAATTAGCTCCTTTCCAAGAAGAATTCGTAGCCGTGGCCACACCGTTCCGCCAAATGTTGACCGAGTTGCATGTATCGGATACCGTTAAATACGGCTCGAATCTTTCGCAAAAAAATGCCGAGGCGGTAAAACGAGCTCAACAAGCAAATGGTTCGACAACATCTTCGCGAGCTGTCAGTGGCAGTGTCGTGAACGGAAAATCTTCCGACGCGAAGGTTTCCTTCGATCAGTTCGGAGAGTAATGATTAATTTACGGTGGATTACGCTTCGGCGATGCCTTGCTAATCCACCCTACAATCGGCTTTCGGTAATGATTTCATCAATTTTGTGCCATGGCTATGCGTTGCTGAACTTGCATTGATGCATTGAGGTGTGTTACACATTTCCCGGCGAATATGGTTTTCTTGACTCGTGAAATTGATACGAGCGGTTTTTTCAGATTGCTTTGTTCGGAGGATTTTATTATGAATTCGGCAGTTCGTCGTTTCCCTGTACTGGCTGAAGATATTTGGCCTACGAAGAGTTTGTTGAAAGATATCGTTCTTATCTTCATAGGTAGTTTGGTTGTCGGCTTGAGCGCTCAAATCAAAATTCCTATTTGGCCGGTTCCCATAACCGGCCAAACATTCGGAGCATTGCTGGTCGGAATTGTATTGGGGAAAAATCGCGGCCTCGCAAGTTTGCTCGCTTATTTGATTGAGGGAATCATGGGATTGCCTTTTTTCGCCGGCGGGAGTTGTGGTTTCGCCATACTTGTCGGGCCAACCGGAGGCTATTTGATCGGTATGACCGCGGCCGCGTATGTAATCGGTTTTCTTTCCGAACGAGGATTCGATAGAAAAATCGGGACAACCGTGTCGGCAATGTTCCTCGGCAATTTAATCATCTATATTTTCGGCCTTCCATGGCTGGCTTTTTACGTAGGTTGGCAGGCGGTTTTGCAAGCCGGCTTTTTCCCTTTCATCGCAGGTGATCTTGCAAAACTGGTTTTAGCCGCACTACTTTTCCCTTATGCAAGAAGCTTTATAAAAACTCGTTCTCACACCGGCGAAGATGAACCTATTTATTGAGTCCTGCCTTTCGAAAACTTCCTCAAGCTTGGCGCGGATTACGATGCCGGCACCTCTAATTCCGCCCTATATCGTCCACGGATGACGTAGATACCCGAAATACGCCTGGATGGCGTGCTTTTTTTCGGGTACCCGAAAACCGGCTTTCATTTTGCAGCCATCAATAAGTTTTCGAGTCAGGATTCCCGATTTGCCTGAGGTTGTGGCGGCAAGTTTTCCGTTCGTTCATCGGATTCTTCCGAAGACGGATTTTCCTCGGAAAGGAAAGGAGCTGCAATCGGCGAAGAAACAATGCTCATTTTTTCCTTCCAGGCACGCAGTTCCAGCAATTCTTGTTCAGCGGCTTTATTTTCCTTAAGATCGCCGAGAATCTGGATATTTTCGAAATACTCTGCAAGAATCGCATCCACTCGTTTTGTCTGTTGTCGGAACGCCCAAAACATAACGAACAATATGATAGAAGGAATGATTAGGCTGGAAAGCCAAGCTGAAAAAGCCGCTCCGCTTAAGATCAAAGGCCCGACCATTATGGCCAAAACCAATAAGGGAATCGCCGACACGAAAAAGGTCGATCTCCAACTCAAGCTCGAATTTCCCACCCAGGAAACGAGCGTATGTTCCGCCCCATCCGCGGTGAAGGAAACCTCCGCGTCGATCTCCAAGAAACTCGGATCTTGTACTCGCACCGTCGTCGATCGTCCGATCTGAAGGGCCTGCCGATCGACGCGAAGAGGCAGGATCTGTGTGACGTGTTGCGTGGTCTGCAACAGAAAATTTCGGAGAAAAGCTTCACGCACTTCTTCCGGCGTCCCTTTCACTCTGAATTGTTTTCTGGACCGGCGAACCTCTAAAAAAGCCTGATGCATTATTTCCGGGGGTATTTTCAGACGCTGGGCGGCGGAGGCAAGATCCTGCTCGGTGAGAGGATCTTCTTCTCTGGAAAGTTGATGTCCCTGGAGTTCCAGTGCTCTTTTGAGAATAGTTTCGAATTCTTCCCGCTTCATCAGCGAACCTCACAAATCATCATATAATAAATTTCAATGATTCGTATCAAAGCTAGCCAACGAAAAAATCAAAGGGAATTTTTCAACGCGGAGGCGCAGAGACGCGAAGAAAACACGTCTAATAGGCATTCTTTGCGCCTCGGCGTCTCCGCGTTTTTTTCTTGCCCCAACTTGGTTAGCTTTTATGCGTTTCATTGATAAATTTTCCACAAGAAATCATCTTGCATGGGAACAGAAATTTGCATTTTCAAACCCGGGATATCAAGCCAAATTTCGAATGACAAGCGGCTGTCTTGGGCATAGGAATCATTAAATATCTATTTTAAAAGGGGCGATTGTCAATCCCAAGCCGAGGATGATATTCAATGTATTACTGGAAACAATCATGGGAAAAACGATAAGCCCGATGCCGCATAGAAGAAAAAGCGGTTTCGATTGCTTCTTGCCGTAAATGAAGAATCCGGATCCGATGGCACCCCAGACCATGCCCAACATCATTGAGGTCATATCCCAGCCGTCATCCGCTTTTTCTGAAGAGGACTTGGCTTCCTTCCCCAAAAGCTCAGTGGCTTTATCCAATTGCCCAAGATAGTCAAGTTCTTTCGCCTTTTCCTTCAGTTCTTTATCACTCAGGTCTTTGGCATCGGCGAGGCCTTGAAATAAAGTGAGGAATACGAATACCAACCAGAGAGCTTTATTCACGTATCTTATCCTTTTCTCATTAAAGTCCTGCCCTTAGAAAACTCCTCAAGCTCGGAGGATTACGGCGCCGGCGCCTAATCCGCCCTATATCGCCCAGGGACGGCGTAGATACCCGAAATGCGCCCGGATGGCGCGCTTTTTCGGGTACCCGAAAACCGGCTTTCATTTTGCAGCTATCAATTAAAGAGCGATTTTCCTGATTCACCTGACTCCATATCGGGACTATGGCAAGACTTGGAATTAATTTCCTCTCCATGTACATTAAGCTAAAATTTGAGAAAATGCAAATACGGCAGGTGCAAAAAATAATTGGAAAAAATGTAAATCCGTTTTATGAAAAAATCGTTATTGTTGATGTTCCATGTCGGGTGTAAAATCACGAGGATAATTATTGATAAATTACCGGGGAGGAATTGAATGAACAACACTTTCATGGTTCTTGTGCTGACGATTGCTTTAACGGCTTGTTGCATGTCCGTTGCTGCGACGGATCGAAGCCAAGCTTGGGCTGAAGTCGACAAGGCCGTCAACAACGGTCTTCCGAAAACCGCGATAGAGAAACTTCAACCCATTATCGATGACGCCCTTGCGGAGGGAAAACTTGGAGAGGCCGCGCGGGCCATGTCTAAGCGCATCGTTCTCGAAGGCAATATCCAAGGCAACAAAGCCGAGGAAAAAATTTATAGATTGGAAGCCGTGATCGAGAAGAGCGACCCCAAACTAAAACCGATTCTAAAAACAATTCTTGCCCGCTGGTATTGGCATTATTATCAACAGAACAACTGGCGTTTTCTGAACCGTTCGGCGACGGCAGCATTGAATGAAAAAGACTTCACGACCTGGGATCTTCCGAAATTATTCGGAAAAATCGGCGGGCTGTTTGACGAAATCATGGTTGATGAAAAAAGTCTCCAAGCTGTTTCGATTTCCAGCTTTGATGATTTTCTCGAAAGAGGAAATCAACCGGTAGAATATCGTCCGACCCTTTTCGATTTTATCGCTTTTCAGGCTCTTGAATTCTATACATCCGGTGAGCAAGCCGCCGCCCAACCTCAGGAAGCATTTGATCCGGAAGCATCATCGCCCATATTGGGGGATGCGAAAGAATTCACGGCATGGGCTCCACAAACGCCCGACACGGATTCCCCAAAATTCAAGGCGCTTTCAATTTACCAACGACTGTTGAAATACCACCTTCAAGATGCGAACCGGGATGCCCTTCTCGATGATGATCTTTTGCGGCTGAGTTGGGCTCGGAGCATTGCCGTCGGCGAAGACGCCGGGGAACGTTACATCGCGCAACTTAAGAAATATTCGGAAGACAATCGCGACAGCCCGTTTTCAGCTCTTGCCATGGCTTACCAGGCTAAAGAACTTATAGTGCAGGGTAAAAGAAAAGATGCCTATGAATTAGCCGTTAAGGGCAACAGCATATATCCCGATTCCCACGGTGGGCAAGAATGCAAGGCAATCATGACTCAACTCGAAGCGAAAACCTTGACCGTACAATGTGAGCGGGTCGTGGGAAAACCTCTTCCCGAGCTGAAGATTGATTACACGAATATCGACAAACTTCATTTTCGTCTTGTCGCCAAGGATTGGAAGGAAGTGCTCGAAAAAGGTTATTACGATCCGGACCGTCTCGACTGGAATGAAAGAGGCATTATTTGCCAAGCCACGCCGGCCCATGAATGGCAAGTCGATTTGCCGGGAACTCCCGATTTCAACGCTCGCAGCGAAAAAATTCCATTTCCGAAAACGGAACCGGGCTTCTACTATCTGATCGCGAGCTGGAAATCGGATTTTTCGGAAAGCGGGAATGCGGTTCGCATTTCGGGAGTTTGGGTGTCGTCTCTGGCCCTCATAAACCGCACGAGAATGGACAAAATTGAGGGAATCGTCGTTGATAACGAAACCGGCGAGCCCATTCCGGATGCAAAAATCAGGGCTTACGAAAACCACTACAACAACTCGCAACGATGTCAGGTCTGGACCGAACGCGAAACCGTCAAAACGAATGCGAACGGCTTGTTTAAATTTACATCATCCAATCGATCGTTGATGGCGGTTGTTCAAGCGCGGGGCGAGACTCTCTTCGATTTCCAAATGTTGAACGCCTACGCTCCGGGAAAACCTTCGCCATACGACCAGGTTTTCTTTTTTACCGACCGTGCTATTTATCGACCGGGGCAAACTATCCAGTTCAAAGGGATCGTCATTCGTGTCGATCAAGACGCCGACCGTTATGAAATTATTCCAAATCGATCGGTAAAAGTGATTTTCCGCGATCCGAATTATCAGGAAATCGGGACGGCTCAACTTCAAAGTAATGAACACGGCAGCTTTGCCGGGACTTTTACCGCACCCGCCGGAAGATTGACCGGCGTCATGACTTTGGAGGCGCAAAGTCCTTCGGGATCTGCGCAAATTCGTGTAGAGGAATACAAACGTCCGAAGTTCAAGGTAACCATGGAACCTCCTTCAGAAGGCGGAAGGTTGAACGACACGGTCAAGCTCAAAGGCGAAGCAATGGCTTATACCGGAGCAGCGATCGATGGAGCGAAAGTAAAATTCCGGGTTGTTCGAGAGATACGCATGCCTTGGTGGTGGTGTTGGTGGGGAGAACCACGCAACGAAACATCACAGGAAATTACGCACGGAACTATAAAAACCGATTCCAAGGGCGGATTCGAAGTCGCCTTTAAAGCGATGCCGGACAAATCGATTCCCGAATCCGATCAGCCGACTTTCGTTTATACCGTTTCCGCGGATGTTACCGATTCCGCCGGAGAAACCCGGTCGGTTTCACAATCGGTTCGACTCGGGTACGTCGCGCTTGATTTGAATTTATCCGCGCCGGAATGGCTCGAAGCGGATACACCGATAGCATTGTCGATTACCACGAGCACTCTTGATGGGAAGGGAATTCCCGCCGAAGGTTCCTTTTTGATTCATGCTCTGAAAGAACCGGTGTCGCCCGTTCGTCCGAGAATAATCAGCGATCCGTCTCCGGATGCTTCCAACCCGGCCTCATGGGAATTGGGAAAGGTTGTGGCCGAGGAGAATTTCACGACGGAAGCCGGCGGTAATACTAAAAAGTCGTTATCTTTGAAGGCGGGAGCTTATCGTCTTATCGCTAAAAGCCGCGACAGATTCGGCAAGGAAGTGACATCTCAGCTCAATCTTACGGTGATCGATTCGAAATCGGCGAAATTTTCAGTTCGAATACCCCATTTTTTCAAGACGAAATCTTCCACGGTTGAAGTCGGCGAAAATTTCTCGGCGATTTGGGGAACCGGCTATGACAAGGGCCGAGCCTTCGTAGAAATCGAGCATCGCAACAATTTGCTCAAAGCTTATTGGACGCAACCTGAAGACACACAGCATTTGATCGAAATTCCGGTCGATGAAAAAATGCGCGGCGGATTCACGCTAAGGTTGACTCAGGTGCGCGAGAATCGCTGCTATTTTCAGAATATTTGGGTTAATGTGCCGTGGAGCAACAAGCAGTTGAAAATCAGCTTCGAGCATTTTACCTCGAAACTGCAACCCGGCCAAAACGACAGCTGGAGCCTTCGTATTCAAGGCCCCGGCGCCGAGATGAAGGCTGTGGAGATGGCGGCGGCGCTTTACGACGCTTCCCTGGATGCTTTCGCTCCTCATTATTGGCTGCAGAACTTTCAATTTTTCAGGCACGACGGAAGCTCATGCGCCCAGCATTTCGCCAATTTCGGAAGACGTCTTGATTCGGTATGGGAAAACTGGAATCCCGGTTATGGCGTGTCATCGCGCGATTATTATAGATTTCCTTACGAGATAACGGCCAATTTCAGCGGCTACGGTCACATCAGAAGCAAAAGTCGAAAAATGGATATGGCTGATTCCATAATGCCGCAAATGTCCAGGGGAATGGCCGAGACGCAGGACAAGTCCGAGGAAGCTTCCGACATGGACGGCGGCGGAGCCCCAATGGAAAAAGAAGCCGCCGCGCCGTCATCCGGGCCGGCGCTTGCTTCGGGAAAACAGGCTCTCAGCCGCAACGCCGGAGGAGCGAAACCCGGTCCCGATTTAAGTAAAGTCGCGGCCCGCAGCAATCTCAATGAAACCGCTTTTTTCTTTCCGCAGCTGGTTGTTGAAAATGACGGTTTGGTTAAAATGTCCTTCACGATGCCTGAAGCGCTGACCACGTGGAAGTTCCTAGCCTTTGCCCACGGAAAAGAATGCGAATCCGGAGGAATCACGGCGGAAACCATAACCCAAAAAGATCTTATGGTTCAGCCGAATCCGCCCAGATTTTTGCGTGAAGGCGATATGCTGACTTTTACGGCGAAAGTCACCAATCTGTCGGACACACCGCAAAAAGGGCAGATCCGTTTGTCGCTTACCGATCCGGCCACCGATAAATCGCGCGATACGGATTTTGGAATCTCTTCACCCGACCAAGCATTTGAGATTCCGGCCAAGGAATCGCGCTCATTCGGATGGGCGCTGAAAGTTCCCGACGGACCTGGAATCTTGAAATACAAGGTGGTCGCTGCGACGGACAACCTTTCCGACGGCGAGGAAGCCATGCTTCCGATTCTAACCCGCCGAATTCTCGTTCATGAAGCCATGCCTTTGCCGATTCGAGGTCCGGCAAAGAAAAAGTTTGCTTTCCAAAAGCTGTTGGATTCGAAAAAATCAGACACGCTTGTCAGCCAAGGCTTAACGATCCAGGTAACCTCTAATCCCGCCTGGTATGCCGTTCAAGCTCTTCCCTATCTCATGGAGTTCCCGCATGAATGCGCCGAACAGGTCTTCAATCGCTTATATGCCAACAGTCTCGCCAGATTCATCGCGCTTTCCGATAAGAAAATCCGCAAGGTATTCGATACTTGGAAAGCCGAAGAAGCGGTCGGGGGAAAAGCTCTGGTCAGCAACCTCGAAAAAAATGAGGAGTTGAAGAACGTTCTTTTGATTGAAACGCCTTGGGTTATTCAGGCGAAATCCGAAACTGAAGCGAAGCATCGAGTCGGCCTGCTTTTTGACGATAATAAAATGCAAAGCGAACTTGAAAACGCTCAAAGAAAATTGGAAGCCATGCAATCGGGCGATGGTTCATGGCCTTGGTTTCCGGGAGGCCCGGCCAATTCCTTCATTACGTTGTACATTACGACGGGATTCGGTCGCTTGAAACATTTGGGAGTTACTCTCGATCAGGGAATGGCCCTCAAGGCGGTCGCTCATCTTGACCAATGGATCGACCAGGTTTACCGTGATATCTTAAGATACGGTAATCGCGACCATAACAATCTAAGTTCGACGATCGCCCTTTATTTCTACGGCAGAAGTTTCTTTCTCAAGGAGAAACCGATTCCGGGAAGCGCGAAAGAAGCGGTTGATTACTTCCTGGATCAGGGCGCGAAACATTGGCTTTCCCTTGATTGTCGGCTTTCGCAGGGGCACTTGGCTCTCGGACTTCTGCGTTTCGGCGATGCCGTGACCGCCAAGAAGATCGGCGCCAGTGTTAAAGAAAGAAGCGTGACGGACGAAGAAATGGGAAGATTTTGGCGCGACACCGAGATTTCATGGTGGTGGTATCGAGCGCCGATCGAAACGCAATCCGTCATGGTAGAACTGTTCGATGAAGTAATGAACGACCCGGAAGCCATGGAGGAATGTAAGATTTGGCTGTTGAAGCAAAAGCAAACCCAAGATTGGAAAACCTCGAAAGCTACGGCTGATGCGATCTATGCATTGCTTCTGAAAGGCGCGAACCTGCTGGCATCGGATAAACTTGTGCAAGTCGCGCTCGGCGGTGTCGAAGTCAAACCCGAAAAAGTGGAAGCCGGAACCGGCTTTTATGAAAAACGCTTCGCCGGCCCCGAGGTTAAACCGGAAATGGGTGATATCACCATGTCGAAGGAAGATTCCGGTGTCGCTTGGGGCGGAATTCATTGGCAATATCTGGAAGACATGAGCAAGATAACACCACACGAGACGAACCTGAAATTGAAGAAAACACTTTTCGTAAAAAAAGATTCGCCGAAAGGTCCGCAAATTTCACCGGTTTCAGGAAAACTCGAAGTCGGCGATTTGCTTGTTGTACGGGTGGAGTTGCGGGTCGATCGCGACATGGAATATGTTCACCTCAAAGATGGGCGAGGAAGCGGTTTGGAACCCGTCGATGTTCTTTCGGGTTATCGATATCAGGATGGCTTGGCTTATTACCAGAGCACGAAAGATACGGCGAGCCACTTTTTCATCGATTACCTGCCGAAGGGAACGTATATATTCGAATACAATCTTCGCGTCCAACATAAGGGACGTTATCAAACCGGAATGGCTGAGATCCAGTGTATGTACGCGCCGGAATTCGGAAGTCATTCGGAAAGCATAGTTCTCGAAGTCGAATAACCACGCCTAAATAATAACGGCCATCTCTCCGATAGAAGATCTAGGTAACCGGGAGGTGGCCGTTATGTTTTCGTTTAAAAATTCAGTGCGGTTTGTTTTATTCTGCGTTGTCATAAGCGGCTTGGGAATTCTGGCCGGCTGTACCGATACGAATTCGCTTGTAAGTAATCCCGTAAGTTCGGATACGACGGATGATACCACGACTGATACGACAACTACTACCACTACCACCACCACTACCACCACCGGCACAACGTCCACAACGAGTTCGACAAATCTTGCGCCGATCGTCAATCTGAAAATGTCGCAATCGACGGTTGGATATAGCGGAGAAGTCGTTCTTACAGCCGAATCGGTTGATCCCGACGGCGATACGCTTTATTACTCTTGGACGGCATCGGAAGGCGTATATATCAACAACACCTCGAATAAAGCAACTTGGAAAGCCCCAAGCAAAGCTGTTGCGGCTGAAGTTTCTTGCCGCGTCGAAGATAAAAAGGGCGGAAGCAATACGGCAAAGGGAAACATCGCCGTCATCGGCGGTAGGACCTACAATCTCGAACTTGCGGTGTCACGATTGTCTTTGTATGCCGGAAGCTCCATTGAAAGCGTTACCACGGAATGGACCGCGATGCCGCAAGCAAAAGTTACGATATCGGCTTTGAATATGACGAACGTTTCGGACTCGAACGGAAAGGTCCAATTCTCATTGGATGGCAGTCAGGCGGTTTCAACATCCAGCGAGGTCATCATTAAATATCTTGATTGGGAAATAACCTATGAAGCTCTTTTCTCGACGGCGGCAAATTCCACCAGCGATCAATTTCAATTTTATCCCGGTTATGAAGGAGTAACGATCGCTATGGCTCGGGGTGATTCCTTCACGAACAAGCGCGGTGGAGTCGAAATCGAGACCGTTGAGTTGTCGAACGGTGAAATCAAGGCGGTTAAAGAGGTTGACATCGTTGTGGGCACGGACAACACGGTTGCTCCAACCGGAGTGGCTTTCATGAGTCTATCTTCCCCGAGCGGTGAAACTTCGATGACCCTCGTAAAAAACGGTTATCAAAGCATTCGTGACTTGTCAATTCCCGTAGCCGTCGATGCCTTGACATTGGTTCGCGCGAAAATGAGCTCGGCGAATGCAAGTTCCCAAAGCGAAGCGACTGTAAGCTGGACCAGCCCTTACAATGGCCAGAAAGTGGTTTCGGTGACCGGTCCTTTTGAAGTCGGTTTCGGTCAGGCGATGGAACAAGCGACCATCTTTGACGATGCCGCATTGATTATTCAAGAAACAAGTTCCGGCAACACGGTCGTAATTGCCGGAGCGGAAATCCCGAAAAAATTCATTGTAGAGTGGGACGGCAATCGGTTGTTGAGGCTTACTCCTCGAAATCCGTTGAAGCCGTTGAAAAAATATAGTCTGATAGTCAGTCGCTGGGGAGCCCATGCAGCCGACGGTAGGGTTTTGAAGAGTTACGACGGCATGTTCGGCAGCTTTACGACCGATGAGGACCCGACACCGAAGATTTCTTCCACGAGCCCCAAGAATGGTGATACGAATGTCTCCAGATCCGGACCATTTACGATCAGATTCGATCGGCCGATGGATCCGACATCCTTGAAATCAAATCTGTCGATTGAGGTTGCCGATATTGCCAATGGGGCGAAGGTCAGCATAGATAGTGTTTCCCTCGAATCGGAATTTTCGGTGGTTTGGAGCGAAGAAAATGCTCTTCTATCATTGGTTCCGCGCAAGACGCTCAAGGCAAATCACTCGTATCTTATTCGTTTGCTGAAAAGCGCTCTGAAATCCAAAACAGGGCGTTCGGTCGACAGCTTGGACAATCTTTGGGGGCAATTTACGACCGGCGAGCTTTAGTGGACGCATAGGCAGAACAATTGTATGAAATTGATGAAATCATTACCGAGAGCCCATTGTAGGGCGGATTATCAAGCCATCGGCGAAGCGTAATCCGCCGCGAAGAAGAAATGGGATTTTAAATTTAGAAAATAAACCCCAGGGGATCATCGTGTGTCACTAATTTCGACGATGCTTTCTCCATTTTTCAGCATTTGGAGAGCCTTTGGAAAGGACGATAAAAAATGCTCCCGCAATTTTCGATTAGTGACATTTCCACAGGTTATCCATAAGAGCTGAGGCGGAGAACCAAGCCGGGTTATCAAATCGACAAAATCACTATCTTTTGAAATTATCACCACATTCTGGAGTTTGGCTGAATCAAAGATCTCTCTATCTTTCGAATCTCGAAGTCCAATATCTCGGAGGGAAACTGCCTCAACCTGAAAAGTTTCGGAAAGCCAAAGCGCAAGAGATGGCGGAAGTTGCGCATCGACCCAGAATTTCATGCGGCAAGAGTTCCAAAATCGCTTCTTCGCGCGGCAAATAAAAGGCAGGCTTTGATGTCATTGGACTCTAAGTCCGGAAAATCTTTCAGGATTTCATCCTGAGAAACCCCTTCGGCAAGCATTTCAAGAATATCACTTACCCGAATTCGCATTCCCCGAATGCATGGCTTTCCACCACATTGCCCCGGAGTCATAGTTATTCTATCCAGGTATTCCATGTTTTTGGTCATTTTAATGACCTCCGGATTTTTTCATTTTTGTGTTCGTAATTCTTAATTCAATTTTACCATAAGCTTAGACATTCATCATCCTCAACTTATTCACGATGGATTACGCTTCGGCGATGGCTTGCTGATCGCCCCTATAGTTGGAAGGTGTGAAATAATTATAAATTTGAGAATGTACTACCCCGGAGAGTCGCATTGGCAAAGTTTTGTGAATTTCATCGCTTTTGTTTTGCCAATTATTTCACAGCTTCTTGGTTCTCGGGCAAAATCTAATCAATTTCGTGCAATTGCCTCGGTGGCTCGTTCCTACCAAAAACTTGTTTTTTACCTTGAATTTGGCTGAATTTATGCTATAGTTTTGCCTTATGTACGAAGAGACGATTTCGAGTCCGGCTCAGAAGGCTTTTCAATTCAGCGCCTCTTCCCTAGCCGTTTCGCCGCTTGGGGTCCTGTATTTCAAGGAGACTCAGGATGACGAATTCCCTATCGACGCGAATAGAATTTCCCGAATCAAAGAGACTTTCGATCGGGGGCAAGGTTTCGGTTTGCTGCATCTGGGAACCGCCGAGGAAACGGAATTGGGACTTCCACCGGCTCTTATTTTCTGGCGAAATTTTGGAATACAATTTGTTTCCGCCCTGTGCAGGCTGGAAAACCTGGAAGAAATCCGGGAGACAGCCGAACCTCCGTTTCCCAAGGAAATCGTCGCCTCGCTTATCGAGAGCGTGCCCCCGATGCCCGGATCGGAGTATCTTTCCCTTGAGCTTCTTGAAAAACTTTGGACCGACCTGATCAAGGCGTTTCGAGAGGATATTTCGCGTTTCTCGGGAAGCGTCCAAGAGTTTTTTTCCATACAGAACTCATCTTTCAAGCTTGTCGGAAGAGTATGCTTTCATCTTGCCGAAAATAAAAGAGACCCCGAATTTCCCTTCGGATTTCTCGCTACATACACGACCAGGCTTTCCGCGAAGGCAAAACCGCAACACGCCCCACTGGCCAACGCTCTCAAGGAATTCGCCGGCGCCAAAAACAAAACCGCGCTGTTGTCGCTTCTGGCACCCGTGAATGAGGCATCGGAGAAAAGCCCTTTCGTAAAGAACCTCCTTGATTCGGGAGATCTTTTTCATCCGCTGGCCTGGAAGCCTATGGAAGCCTTTCGATTCCTTAAGGAAATTCCTCTTTTCGAGCAATCCGGCATCGTTTGCAGAATTCCCGATTGGTGGAAAGGTTCTTCCAATAAACGTTTGAAGGTCAGCGCAAAAGTAGGCACTGCCGCTCCCGGAAATCTCAACCTGGACTCTCTATTAAATTTTTCCGTTGAGATTTCCCTGGACGGTGAATCCTTAACCGAAAAAGAATGGCGGGAAATTGCCGCAAAAGCGGAAGGTTTGACGCTTATCAGGGGTAAATGGGTCGAAGTGGATAAGCAAAAGCTTGAAGAGGTTTTAGCTCATTGGAAATCCGTTGAAAAAACATTCTCTCGGGATGGATTGACTTTCAGCGAAGGAATGAGGCTTCTATCGGGTGCGGCGATCGGCAAAACTCCCGGAATCGAATCGGTCGAAGGTGCACAAGAATGGAGTCAAGTCCTAGCCGGATCGTGGCTTTCCGGAGTGATTTCAAAGCTTAAAAACCCCGAAACTCTTGAATCCCTGAATCCGGGAAAAAATTTCAAGGGAGTTCTTCGGCCTTACCAGAAAACCGGCATGCAATGGCTGTGGTTCCTGCATGAATTGAACCTCGGAGCCTGTCTGGCCGACGACATGGGTTTGGGAAAAACCATACAAGTCTTGGCACTTTTCATCATTTTGAAAGAACGAACAGCCCGCAAATTGAAACCCAGCCTACTTATAGTTCCCGCATCGCTTATCGCGAACTGGGAGTCGGAAATTCTTCGCTTCACTGAAGGCATCCAAACCTTCATTGCGCATCCTTCCGTTCATTCCCCGAATGAGCTTACCGGCATGTCCGAGAATGATGTCGATTCCAAAGACCTTGTAATAACCACCTACGGTTCGGTTTACAGATTCCCTTGGCTTCAAAAGCGCGAATGGGAATTCGTAATTCTCGATGAAGCCCAGGCAATCAAAAATCCTGATGCAAAGCAGACTCGAGCTGTAAAGGCCTTGAAATCAAAAGTGCGAATCGCTTTGACCGGGACTCCGGTTGAGAACCGTCTTTCCGATTTATGGTCGATTTTTGACTTTTTAAATCCGGGATTGCTCGGAACCACATCGGAGTTCAAGAATTTCGCCAAGCATCTTTCCGAACGAAAAGAGCGGCAGTATCTTCCCTTGAGAAACCTTGTACGCCCATACATCCTGCGGCGAATGAAAACCGACCGAAACATAATAAACGATCTTCCCGACAAAACAGAGATGAATGCCCACTGTTCGCTGTCGAAAACTCAAGCGGTTTTGTACCAGGAAAGTGTTAAAAGCCTTGAAAGGGAGTTGCGGGAAAGTGAAGGCATTCAGCGGAAAGGAATTGTACTGGCTTATCTTTTGCGATTCAAGCAAATATGCAATCATCCTTCCCAATGGTTGAACGATGGGAAATACGATCCCGGAGACAGCGGAAAGTTCAGCAGGCTCAGGGAATTGTGCGAGCTGATTTCCTCGAAAGGTGAAAAAGCCATCGTTTTTTCGCAATTTCGCGAAATCATTGAGCCGCTGTCCGGCTTTCTTGCGGGAATTTTCGGGCGTCCCGGATTAACTCTTCACGGAGGAACCCAAGTGAAATCCCGTCAAGAGTTGGTCAGGAAATTTCAGGAAGACCCGTTCGTTCCCTACATGGTCCTTTCGTTAAAAGCCGGAGGAGTCGGTCTGAATTTAACATCCGCAAGCCATGTAATTCATTTCGATCGCTGGTGGAATCCGGCGGTTGAAAATCAGGCCACCGATCGGGCCTTCCGAATAGGACAAACAAAGAATGTCCTGGTGCATAAATTTCTTTGTCGGGGGACTATTGAAGAGAAAATCAATGAATTAATCGAGAGCAAAACAAAAATGGCCGGAGAAATTCTTGATGGAAGCGCGGAGAGCATTCTCGCGACCGAAATGAGCGATTCAGAGCTGTTGAACCTTGTTTCCCTCGACATTCACCGGGCTTTGGAGGAAAGATGAAACCTAAGTTGTGCAATCGAAAATGTAGTATCATAATTGCGCGCTGAAGCAATCTCGAATTTTGCAGGTTACAGATGTATTCGATATTTTGAAAATATTTTTTCTTATAAGGAGAATGTGAATGTCTCGCTATTACGGTGGATACGATTATTCATGGCGTCCGTACGTTTCCGTCGCCGAAAGAAAAGCCAAAGCCTTGAAATACGCCCAAAAGCTGGAAAAAAAGGAAGGCAGAAAGCTGACACCAGTTCATATTGAAGGACGGAAAATCGCAAAAACCTGGTGGGGGATGTCTTGGTGTGATAACCTTGAACATTACAGCGATTATTCGAATCGTCTTCCAAGAGGGGCGACTTACGTGCGCAACGGATCGGTAATCGATCTTCAAATTTCCGAGGGGAAGATATCCGCCTTGGTAAGCGGCTCGGAAATATATACGGTGACCATTAACATTAAACCCTTGGAAGAATCACGATGGGAGAAAGTCGTTGAAGCCTGTTCCCAGAGAATAGATTCAGTCGTCGAGCTTCTTCAGGGAAAATTTTCCGACGGAGTCATGAAAGTTTTAACCGACTCCAAAACGGGCATTTTTCCCGCTCCTTCGGAAATCAAATTTTCTTGCTCTTGTCCTGATTGGGCCGGAGTTTGCAAACATGTTGCGGCCGTCATGTATGGAATAGGTGCTCGTTTGGATGAGCAACCCGAGCTTTTTTTCCGGTTAAGGGGAGTAGATGAAACCGAGTTGGCGGCAAAAGCGGCGGTTGGAGACACCTTACTCAAAAAAGGCGCTCGAAAAGACCGAAAGGTTCTATCCAAGGATGAAACCGAACTTTCCAGCATATTCGGAATTGAAATGGTGCCGGATGAACAAGTAAAGCCGAAAGCTTCAAAAGCCAAAACAGCCCAGAAAAAGACCAAAACGCCCACTAAAGTTTCTTTGAAGAAAACTGTTTCGGTTTCAAAAACCGAAGATTCTTCCAAAGCTCCTATCAAAGCTCTTACCAAGAAAGATGTTTCGGTTTCCAAGGCAAAGGCGAAAGTGCAGGTAAAAGCCGGAACCATAAAAAGCTCTGCCGGTACAAAACCGAAAACCGCGACAAAGAGGTTGCCTAAGAAAGCTGTTTCAAGCTCTAAAGCTTCCAAAAAGAGCCTTCCGAAAAAAGCGGCAGCGAAGAAAACCGTTAAAAAAGCTTAGAGCCTGTAAGAAAATAACCGGATCGTATGGTTGTTTTCTTACAGGCTCTTATGGCCGGAAATCCCGGAAAATTCGTTACACTTATTTGTTGACAAGGCCTTAACTTGTCGGCATTCAGGACAGAGGCCGCGACCGAAACAATAAAACCATCGGTTGCGGCCTCTGGGAAATTCACCGAAAATCAGGCTAGGGGCGCCGCCGACAGACTCGCAAGCCGGTCAGTTCAGTCTTGACGGATGCGGAGTTGCAACGGCGCTCCGCGACGCGGATATAAGCGTCAATGCAATTCCAACTTCCGCCGCGTATAACCCGTTTATCTCCGCTGGTCGCGCCTGTGGGGTCGGTATTGGGGCTTGCGTCATAATAGTTTGACTTGTACAAGTCATTACACCACTCCATTACGTTACCCTCAATATCGTATAGTCCCCAGGCGTTGGGCAACTTCGTGCCGACGGGTTGGGTTCCCCCTTTTTCGGCATGCGGCCAAGTCCAGTTGGCCCCATTACAGTTATAATAATACCAACAGTAAGGTTTGATTGCTGCTTCGGAGCTATCATTGCTCCAAAAGTAGGTCGTAGTCGTGCCTGCACGGCAGGCGTATTCCCATTCGGCTTCGGTCGGCAGCCGATAGCCGCTTGCGGTCCAGTTGCAAGTCACGGTATCGCCGTCGGAGATCGTCGTACTTGCGTTCAGGTTGGTGTAACACGGCGTCAAACTCTGCCAATTGCTCAACGCGTTGCAAAAGCGAGCCGCACTGTACCAATTCACATTTTCAACCGGGTGGTTGCTCGTGTCGGAATATCCGGCGGAATAATCCTTCTGCCCCGGAATGAAAAACGAGGGATTGCTTCCCATTACTTTTTGATACTGCGCCTGGGTAACTTCGAATACTCCCATGTAGAGACCGTTCAAAAAAGTCACCGAGTGAATCGGCGTAGCATCCTGTACTCCAACCTCACCCATGGAAAAGGTTCCTGCGGGGATCTGAACGAATTTCATCTTCACGTCGTTCCCAAGGTCAATCTCGATCGTCCCAGGCGTCACGGAAACCTTAGCCGATTCGGCCGACTCGCCGGCCGCATTCACCGTCGTCACCACGTAAAAATATGTAGTTCCGTTCGTGAGGCCCGTGTGCAAAAATGGACTGGTCCTACCCGGCAAAGGCGTTCCGTTCAACTTTGTTACATTTGATGCCGTTGAATAATAAATGTTGTATGAGGTCGCATCGCTCACCGCATCCCACGTAATTGTCGCTGCCACATCACCGGCTGATGCCGCCACATTCTGCGGTGCGGCCGGAAGAGAAAGAGAGTTGACGTATTCGGTCGTAACATCATCGTAATTGGTAGAAGAACTCAAAGTCAGACCCGCGACATAGGTTTTCACGGAAGTTGCCAACGCCGCCGGAACGCGCAACATAAGCGGCGGACTAGCCGTCAGATTCAAGACAACCTGAGCAACGACATCCGTTAGGCTTTTTTGTCCCTTTGGAACAACCGTCACCTGATTATCTCCCGTCACAAGGTCGACGGCACCGTGGAAGTCCGTGGATGTGCCGATTTTGCCGCCTTCGATATGGATATCTCCGATGCACGGTAAGGCCGGGATACCGGTAAAGACGGCTTCGGCAACGCCGGAAGCTTGGGCGGAAACGGTTTTCGATACGGTGGTTGTCGGTTGCGCGCTGTTGCCGACGTTGACTAAAGTCAGCTTGAATTTAACAGTCGGGGTACCGGTGGTATAGGCCCGGACGGCAGCCGCAGCATCATCACCGTCGGAGACCGTTGTCGCCGAATTTTGAGAGGCTGTTTCCAACGTGGAAAGGATTCGTGGGAGAGCCGTCCCGGTTTGAGAGTCGGATAGAAGGATCTTGAAACGGACGGCGGCAGCGGTGTTTCCCGCCGAAGATGTAGGAACCACGCCGTTCAGCGCACTCGAAAGATCCGAATCGCCGTCTTTCAATAGGCAACCGGAGGACAAGGTAAAGACCGCAAGAATCGAAAACAGCGTCAAGAAACCCAAAAACCTCGTCATTGATAACCCCCATATTATATAATTTTATTTAGGGCGAATATACCACGTCGGTTCGGAAACCACAACAACCTCGGCCCAGAGAATAAAGGGAGAGGTAAAAGGTTTGAGAATGTGTGGTGTACAAGAGTCTCTTCGTCGATAATATCCGGATTTCATTGCGGCATTTACAGTCATATGTTTTTGGATGCGGCAGCACCAAACATTTTTCGCTTGATCATCTTCAAAGCCGAATCGGCTTCATGGATTCCAATAGCTTTCGCGGATATGAAGAGAATTGTTGTCCCCAATATCCCGGCAAGTACAAGTGAAACGGCGTCGAGCATCATGCTTCCCATGTTTAACTTCGATAAACAAGCCAGTTGAAACCGGAACCATGGAAATGAAAAGTGCATGGAAAGAGAAGAAAGCCCTGAGACAAGAAGAATCTTCATGAACCCCGTTATTATTCCATGCTCTGAAAACCCTTCAAGTCTTTTTTCAAGCGTTATATATAGAAACAACGCATTGATTCCGGCCGCAACGGATGAACCAAGAGCGAGACCCCAATAGCTGCAAGGACCGATCAAAGCCAAGTTGAGAATGATGTTGGCTACGACCGAAACGATGCTGGCCATCATCGGCGTGTGTGTTTCATCGAGAGCGTAAAATGCCGGCCCGAGAACTTTGATTAGAGAAAAAAAGAAAAGACCCGTCGCGTAAGCTTTTAACGCAAGCGCCGTAGCAACTGTGTCAGTCGCAGTGAATCTGCCATGCTGGAAGAGAATTCTGATGATGGGTTCCGCCAACGCCGCCAAGGCACAAGAGCAGGAAATATTGATAAAAGCGGTCAATTTTATTGAGGAGGCCAGCGTATCCTTCATTCCTTTACGATCGAGCGCGGCAACTTGGCGGGAAATCGCCGGCAAAGTCGCCTGCGCGATGGCTACTCCGAAAATTCCGAGCGGAAGCTGCATTAGCCGAAATGCGTAACCAAGCCAGGAAACGGCGCCATCTCCTTGCGAAGTGGCGAGAATCGTACTAACGGCCACATTAATCTGGGTAGCGGCAAGGCCGATCGTTCCGGGAACAATAAGCTTCATGATCTTTCGCAAGCCTTTATCGTTCAGGTTGAATTCCCAAATATAGCGGAATCCGGCTCGCCAAAGCGCCGGAAACTGTATCGCCATTTGAAGTATCCCGCCGATCATCGCGCCGACGGCCATGCCCACAATTGAGGCATAACCCCAGCCCAGAAACAGCGGGCAAAGCGTAAATCCGGCAATAATCATGGAAAAATTGAGCAGTACTGGAGCAATTGCGGGAATGAAAAATTTCCCGAGGGAATTCAAAATACCCATGGCGATGGCTGACCAGGAAATCGCCAACAGAAAGGGAAACATGATACGGGTCATCAACACCGTCACTTCGAACTTCTCGGGAGTGTTCCTGAATTCAGGCGCTAAAATTCCCACAAGAAGCGGTGAAATCACGATTCCGGCGATGCAGATCACCCCGACGACGACTAGAAGCGCGGAAAGAGTAAGATTCGTAAGACGAAATGCCCGCTCTTTTCCGTTGTTTGTCAATTCCGCATTAAAAGTCGGAACAAACGCCGCGCTCATAGCGCCTTCCGCGAAAAGGTCGCGCAGCAGATTCGGAATGCGGAAAGCCACGTTGAATGCGTCGGTCCAGATTCCGGCGCCGAAAAAATAAGCGAAACTTTGTTCTCGAAGCAACCCGGCTATCCGACTTAGAAAAGTGGCGACTCCCATTATTGCCGCGGATTTGGCAACGGTTGTTCCGGAATCAGCCGATGGAGAAGTTGCCTCGGAAGGATTATGATAATTCATCAACGGTTGCCGATCACCCTTATGATTCGACAATCATCGGTCGGATTATCAAAAGCTGGTCGTCGGAGTTTAGTATATGGGATTTGGGATTTACAAGAAGTTTTCCGTTCTTTAAACGAACACCGACGATTATCGCGGAGTGTTTCGCGTGAACCGAAGGCAGAGCTTTCTCAACATCCATAGCGATTACATCCTTGGGAACTTCCACAAAATCCAGCGTATTTCCGCTTTCCCGCGACAGCAGATTCTGGAAAAACGCCAGCAAGCCTTGTTGCATGGCAACGCGGGCAAGCAATTTCCCCGACACTTCACCTTGAATGACGACGTCTTCTACGCCGCCGACTTTAAGATGATCCGCGTATTCTTCGTGGTACAACTCGGCGGAAGTATGCATTTTCGGATTGATTTTCTCAATGGTAAGAGCGGCAAGAATCGTGCGGGCATCGATATCCATCGTCGATCGGTTTCCCCCGGCTTCCGAAAGCACGATCGCCGCTTTCGCCCTGATTATCCCGGCTTTTGTGAGAGCTTCCAATCTGGTAAAATCTTCCTTCAATAGAAAGACGCGATCGGTTCTTACTCCGCGACTTTTCAGATCATTCAAATCGGCATTTTCGGAAACAACCAAGATGTCGCAATCGGAAAAACCGGAATCAAGAGCAAATTCCTTGATTAATATTGCGGCCTTGGCGCTATAGCCGCATATCACAATGTGCCCCTTCAAATCCTCGGGATCAAAAGTTTTGTGCATGGCGCTCTCCTTGAGTTTTTCAATCATGATCGCCGAAACGGTTCCGGTCAGCATCGCGAAAAGGCCCATTCCGAACAGCAGCAGCAAAGCCAGAACGATTTTTCCTCCGATGGAGTGAGGATAATCACCGTATTGGCCTTCCAAAAGAGAAAAAAGCGCTTTCCAAAAAGCGTCCTGATGAGTTTTAAGCGGTGCATCCGGGCCTACTTCAAACTGGGAGAGACCGACCGCCCCGAAAATTATCACGAATACAAGAAAACCGAATATTATGCCGTATTCAAGAACCCGTCCCTCGAAAATGTTTCCGAAAAAGGTTATTCGGCTCTGAAAAGCCGCTCCCAATGAAAATATTCTGACCAACCTGATGAGTTGGAAAATCCTTCCAAGGCGAAAAACACGAAGCATCGGAATGACGGCGAGGATATCGATCCAGTGTCGATGAAAAAAATACTTTGAACTAGGGCTTACCAACCAGCGCATAAAAAGTTCGATGATGAAGAGGACCAATATTATGTGGTTGGCGAGTTCCATCTCATGAATGATCTCGTTGGAAAAAGGTGCGAAAGTATCGAGAAGGATCAAACATACGGAAACCACTATCAGAAAAATAATCGCGAGATTGAAAACGGGATGGTCGACTATTTTTCTCAGACCCGGATATTTTCGTCTTTCGAGATGGTCGCCCGCGACGCATTTGAGGGTTTCAGCCATGTCGCAATTGTAGAACAATCGTTATTCATAAGCAAGCGGATGATAAACACCCAAGGCAAACGCATTAAAATTTCTGTAGGGCGGATTAGGCGCGCTTTCGCCGTAATCCGCCGGGTCGGCTAAAAACCATCTCGTTTGTCCTGCCGCATCAAAATCGATGTGTTAAAATTCAAAAAAAATGATATAGTTATATATAGAGGTGGTAAGATTTTATGAGATTGATCGAGAATCTGTTTTCGTTTCTTTTATGCGCTAATGCCTTGTTAGCAAATAACTGTAACGAATTTCTGGGATTTTCGGCCATAAGAACTTGTAAGAAAACAACGAGACGATCCGATTATTTTCCAACAGGATCTAAGAGAGAGGGTTTTTCGCTGGCCGAAGCTCTTATGATGATCATCATCGCAAGTTCTTGTATGATTCCGATTCTTGGAACTCTAAATCTTGGCATTTCCCGCTCGAAAGCTGTCGAACTCCGAACCGCCATGCAGAATATCGCCGAATCAAAGCT